>Ga0255182_1001040_pt1 | contig 15701 bp, 18 predicted proteins | sample Atl_UVDOM_RepA_8_FD_188420 | JGI IMG/M metagenome (GOLD analysis project Ga0255182, IMG submission 188420) | Freshwater microbial communities from Altamaha River, Georgia, United States - Atl_UVDOM_RepA_8d | ecosystem: Environmental > Aquatic > Freshwater > River | place: USA: Georgia...
TTGTGTCCTCCAGTAGGGGTGATCGTTGTTGATAACGGGGCGATTGTAGAGATTAGGGCTGGCGCGTGCCGCGCACGGTCAGATCAACCATGCCCGAGGCAAGGGTTGCGACCACGGAATCGCCCGGCTGCAAACGACTGACGTCACCCAGCGGCTGCCCTTGGACATCGGCCAACCAGGCGTAGCCGCGTTCGAGTACGCGGCGCGGGTTTTGCGCCTCCAGACGCAGGGCCAGCCGCGCCAATTGTTCGTCCGCGCGCTGGGGTTCGCGCGTGAGGGTTTGCGCGCGCCGCAGCGTCAAGCGGTCGAGCGCGCGCTGTTGCCCCGAGACGATCTGCTGCACCACCGCGGCCTGACGTTGGGCGAGGCGATGCAGTCGCAGCCGAGCCGCTTCCAGCCCCCGGCGCGGGCGGGCGAGCTGGCTGTGCAACTGATCCAGGCGCACGGCTTCTCGCTCTTGCCAACGTTGCACGCCGTCGGCGAGCCCGCGCGCGAGGTGGGTGAGCGCGAGCAGCGACTCCTGCCGTGGCGTGGCGCACAGCTCGGCCGCTGCCGTGGGGGTCGGCGCGCGCAGGTCGGCGCAAAAATCCGCAATCGTGAAATCCGTTTCATGCCCCACACCCGTGACCACCGGTAGCGGACTCGCCACAATCGCCTGCGCGAGTTGCGCATCATTAAAGGCCCAGAGGTCTTCGATCGAGCCGCCCCCGCGCACCAGCAAAATGACGTCGAGTTCGGGGCGCTGCCCCAGAGACTTCAGAGCCCGGCAAAGGCTCGCGGGCGCCTCCGCCCCTTGCACCAAGGCATTGGCGAGCACCACGGGGATGTGCGGGACGCGTCGCTGCAGCGCGGTCATCACGTCATGCCAAGCCGCAGCATTGCGCGAGGTGACCACCCCAATGCCGCGGGGGCGGGCCAGCAAAGGCCGTTTACGCTCGGCGGCAAAAAAGCCCTGGGCCTCGAGTTGCGCCTTCAAACGCAAAAACTGCTCAAACAGCGCCCCCTGCCCTGCCCGACGCAGGGTCTCGACCACCAACTGCAGCTCCCCGCGCGGTTCATAGAGGGCCAATCGCCCCTCCACCTCGACCCGATCGCCCTCCTGCGGCAGGGCGAGCAGCCCCTGTGCGGCGCGGCGAAACATGGCACAGCGCAATTGGCCTTGTGAATCCTTGATTTGAAAATAGCAATGCCCGCTGGATGCGCGTGTGAAGCCCGAAATCTCGCCCTGCACCGCGACGGGATTGAATCGTGCCGCCAAACTGTCCGCAATGGCGCGGCATAGCGCCCCAACTTCCCACACAGAGCGCATGGTTTGGGGCCTTTGGCGTGCGGCCCCTGGCGACTCATCCACAGAAACGCTCCTTCAAGTGAAGATTGGGAGGGAACCGGCGGAAAGCCCGGTTTATCTTGCAAGTCATTGAAAACAAACTGAAAAATCTCGCTCAAAAAACAATCAATTTGAATTTTGGCCTGAAAAATCGGGGGTTTTGGTGCTCGTCCCCAAACTTTCCCACAAATTTATCCACAGCTTGTGTGGAAAGCCACTCAGCCATAATGGGAACCCTCTTTGGCGATTCGCGAGCAAGAACTGTGATCAGCATCATACAAGCCGCTGGCTGGCCCATCTGGCCACTTCTCCTGTGTTCCGTGGTGGCTTTGGCCTTGATTCTGGAGCGGCTCTGGAGCTTGCGTGCAGCCCAAATTGCCCCTGAGGGTTTGCTGGAGGAAACGCTGGCCGCCACCAGCCAAGCCTTGCCCAACCCCGAAACCCTGGAAGCCTTGCGCGCGCATTGCGCCTTGGGGCGCTTGATGGCCGACGGGTTTGCAACCTTGGCGGATGAACCCTACATCAACGAAAACGACCTGCGGGCGAGCTTGGAGGCCAGTGGCCGTTTGCGCATCCAGGAGTTGGAGAAATACCTCACCCCTTTGGCCACCATTGCTTCGGCGGCCCCCCTGCTCGGTCTCTTGGGCACGGTGGTGGGCATGATCGAGATTTTTGGGGCCCAGCAGCAAGGCGGCAGTCACAACCCGGTGGAGCTCGCACACGGCATCTCGGTGGCGCTCTACAACACGGCCATGGGGCTGATCGTGGCCATTCCCGCGCTCATGTTCTGGCGATACTTTCGCGCCCGCGTCGATGCGTTTGTGCTGACGCTGGAGCTCAGCGGCGAGCGTTTGTTGCGCCATCTGCTCCTCTTGCGCAATCAGTTGCACTGAACACCTGGAGCCCGCATGAAATTCCAGCGACGCGCAAGCCCCGAACCCGAGATCAACCTCATCCCCTTCATCGATGTGCTCTTGGTGGTGCTGATCTTTCTCATGCTCTCGACCACCTACAGCAAGCTCACCGAAATGGCGCTCACCTTGCCCGAAGCCGATGCCGCCGAAGCGCAGGCGCATCCGCAAGAGATCGTGGTGGCCGTGGCGGCCGATGGTCGCTTGAGCGTCAACCGCCAAGTGCTCGCGCAAGCCGATTTGCAAACCCTGAGCCAAGCCTTGGCCGCAGCGGCCAGCGGGGTCTCGCAGCCCATGGTGATCATCAGCGCCGACGCCCAAGCCTCCCACCAATCGGTCATGCTGGTGATGGAAGCCGCCCGCCGCACGGGCCTGGGTCAGCTGAGCTTTGCGGCCCAATCGCGCGCGCGCGACTGAGCCGCGCAGGATTCCAGATGCACCACTGGCAGGCCCGCTTGACGCAAGCCTGGGGCAGGCGCGGGCCGCTGGCGTGGTGCTTGTGGCCCCTGAGCGCCCTGCTCCAGCTGGTTTGGCACGCGCGACGCGGCCTACAGGCGCTGGGCCTGCTCGGCCCCCCCGCAGACCTTCCCGTGCCGGTGTGGGTCGTGGGCAATGTGCTCGCCGGTGGAACCGGTAAAACACCGCTGTTGATGGCGCTGGCCGATTGGCTCGGGCACCAGGGGGTGCGGGTGGGCGTGATCAGCCGCGGCTATGGCCGCACGCAAACCGCCCTCACTGGCGTGACGCCGATGAGCCACGCGGATGAAGTGGGCGACGAGCCCTTGCTGATCCACCGCCACTGCGGGGTTCCGGTCTGGGTGGGCTCTGACCGGGTGGAAGCCGCGCGGGCGCTGTTGCGGGCACACCCTGAAGTCCAACTGGTGTTGAGCGATGATGGGCTGCAGCGACTCGATCTGCCCCGTGCAGTCGAGTGGGTCGTCTTTGACGCGCGGGGGCTGGGCAATGGATGGCTGTGGCCCGCTGGCCCTTTGCGTGAGCCATGGCCACGACCGACGGCCCAAGGGGTGCGGCAGGTGACCGTGCGCACCCATGCCGAGGGCCCGGTGGGCGAACACCGCGTGGAGCGCCGCTTGGCCAACCATGCCCAGCGGGCGGATGGGCAAGTGCGCCCACTGACGAATTGGCTTGGGCAAGACGTTGGCGCGCTGGCGGGCATTGCGCAACCCGAGGCGTTTTTCGCGGCCCTGCGGGAGCAGGGTTTGGCGCTGACCCAAACCCATGCCCTGGCGGACCACGCACGCGCTTGGCCGGTGCTCACGCGCCCCCCGGCCGACTGGTTCTGCACGGAGAAGGATGCGGTCAAACTCTGGCACCACGATCCCGCCGTTTGGGCCGTGGGCTTGGAGGTGCATTGGTCGCCCGAATTGGAGGCCGAGCTGCATCACACCTTGCGCTGGCTCGGTCTATCATTGCCCCATGGACAACAAACTGCTTGAACTCTTGGTCTGCCCCGTGACCAAAGGCCCCTTGCGCCATCACCCGCAGCAACAGGAGTTGGTCTCGCGCAGCGCGCGCTTGGCCTATCCGATTCGCGATGGCATCCCGATCTTGCTGGAATCCGAGGCTCGCCCCCTCACGGACGAGGAACTGGAGCGCCTGGAGTGAATTTCAGCGTTCTGATTCCGGCGCGCATGGCCTCGACGCGGCTGCCCGACAAGCCGCTGGCCGACTTGGGCGGGCTGCCCATGGTGGTGCGCGTGGCCCAAGTGGCCCTGCAAAGCGGCGCCCAGCAAGTGGCTGTGGCCACCGACGACGCGCGCGTGCAAGCGGCCTGCGCGGCACATGGCATCACCGCCCTCATGACCCGCGCCGATCACCCCAGTGGCAGTGACCGCTTGGCCGAGGCCTGCGATCTGCTGGGCTTGGCGGACGATGCCGTCGTCGTCAACCTGCAAGGCGATGAGCCCCTCATGCCGCCCGAGGCCTTGCGCCAAGCCGCCGAGTTGTTGCACCAGCGCAGCGATTGCGACATCAGCACCCTGGCCCACCCCATCGAGGTCGTGAGCGAGTTCACCAATCCCAACGTGGTCAAAGTGGTGACGGATGCGCGCGGCACTGCCCTCTATTTCAGTCGCGCCCCCATCGCTTGGTGGCGCGATGGCTTTGCCCACGGGGTTGACCAACTCCCTGCGGAGCGGCCCCTACGGCACATCGGTCTCTACGCCTACCGGGTGGGCTTTTTGCGGCGCTTTCCCCGCTTGGGCGTGGCCCCACTGGAGCGCTTGGAGTCGCTCGAACAGTTGCGCGCGCTCTGGCATGGCCATCGCATTGCCGTGTGGGTGACGCCAGAGGCCCCCGTGCCCGGCGTTGACACGCCAGAGGATTTGGCGCGCGCGCAAGCCTGGTTTGCCAAGGGTTCACGGTAAGCCCCGCGCTAGGCTTGGCGTGCTATCCTCAAACCCCATTCGCATTTGAAACCCCATTCGCATTTGTACAGGAACCTCCACCATGAGACTCATTTTGTTGGGCGCACCCGGCGCGGGCAAAGGGACACAAGCCACCTTCATCTGCCAGAAGTACGGGATCCCGCAGATCTCCACCGGTGACATGCTGCGCGCGGCCGTGAAGGCGGGCACGCCGCTGGGCCTGGAAGCCAAAAAAGTGATGGACTCCGGTGGCTTGGTTAGCGATGACATCATCATCGGTTTGGTCAAAGAGCGCATCACCCAAGCCGATTGCGCCAATGGGTTTCTCTTTGATGGGTTTCCGCGCACCATTCCCCAGGCCGAGGCCATGAAGACCGCCGGCGTCAAACTCGACTACGTGCTGGAGATCGATGTGCCCTTCGACGCCATCATCGAGCGCATGAGCGGGCGCCGCTCGCATCCTGCCTCGGGCCGCACCTACCATGTGAAGTTCAACCCGCCCCGCGTGGCGGGCCAGGACGATGTCACGGGCGAGCCCCTCGTGCAACGCGACGACGACAAGGAAGAGACGGTGCGCAAGCGCCTGGAGGTCTACAGCGCCCAAACCCGTCCGCTCGTGGACTACTACTCCGATTGGGCCACGAAATCCCCCCAAGACGCGCCGCACTACCGACGCATCAGTGGCATGGGCAGCGTGGACGACATTCGCGAGCGCGCGTTTGCAGCCTTGGCCTCTTAAGGCGCGTGAGGGCGCACCACACACGGACCAGCGCGATACCAGCGCGGTAAGTCAGCGCGCTTGGTCAGCGCGGTAAATCTGCGGCGCCCCGCCATCGGCGCCGTCTAACCGCGCTCTGACGCCATGAGCATGAGTTGCAGGGCGATGCGCGCCTTCACGGGCGGTAGCGGGCAGATCGGTGCCCAACTCGGCTCGACCCAATCCTCCCCTTGCCCCCACACACAGCGGCTGGTTCGCCAAACCAGCGCCCCGCGCTGGTGGGCGCGTTGCAGCGCGTCCTGCAACAAAGGCGCGAGGGTGCCCGCTCCGGTGGCGGCCACCACCCACGCCCGGGGCGGGTTCGCGCCAGCCATCAGGGCATCGACTTCACGGCCATCCGCGCCGGCATAAGACCACACCAATGCCACCCAGGGCCAGGCGTCGGCCGCCGGCCAGGGCGTATCGCGCAGGTGTTGCGGTGGGGGCGCACCCGCCGGCCCGGATGCCAACCCCCAGTTGCCTGAATCCGACTGCCATTGTGCAAAGGGGCCCGCAGGTCCACTGGAGAATGCGGCGTTGGCTGGGTGGGTTTGGACTTTTTGGACCCCATGCGGGTGATGCGCCTGCCCCGCCATGACCACCCATACCCCCGAGGCCGGTGCCTGGGCCACCCAATCGCGCGCCGCCCGCAAATTGTCCGGCCCATCCGCTTGCGGGTGATTGGCCGCCCGCATGGCGCCCGTGAGCACCACCGGCTTACCCTGCGTGGGCAGCGTGTGGTGGAGAAAAAACGCCGTCTCCTCCAGGGTGTCGGTGCCATGGGTCACGATCACGCCGGCCACGTCGGGCTGGGCGAGCCAGTGCCGCAGGCGCGCCTGCAGCCGTAGCCAAAGCGCAGGGGTCATGGCGGAGCTGTCCACCTGAGCCACCTGCTCGGTCTCCCAAACCATCGTCCCGGGGGATAAATCGCCCAAAACAGCGTTCACTGGCTGGCTCGCCGCCTGGTAAGCCGCCTGTGAGGGGTCATCCGCCCACCCCGCAATCGTGCCTCCCGTGGCCAAAACGACGCATTTTTTCAACATTGGCGCAGACATCGCTTGCAAACCTCAAAAAACTGGTTAAAAATACAGTCACTGGATAAACGTCCAGTCCAACGTTCAGGAGGCTCGCCATGACGGATACCCCAAAACTCACCGCCCGACAGCAACAAATCCTCTCCCTCATCCAGTCGGCCATCGCCAACACCGGTGCGCCGCCCACGCGCGCTGAAATCGCGACAGAACTCGGCTTCAAATCCCCCAACGCCGCCGAGGAGCACCTCCAAGCCCTCGCCCGCAAAGGGGTGATCGAGCTGGTCTCGGGCACCTCGCGTGGCATTCGCTTGCGCCAATTCACGCCAGCGCCTGAACGCCTCTCGCTCTCCGGCCTGGCCGAACTCGCCCTTCCCCTGGTGGGCCGGGTGGCAGCGGGTTCACCCATTTTGGCTCAAGAGCACATCGACCAAACCTACCACGTCGAGAGCTCCCTCTTCGAGCGCAAGCCCGACTACCTCCTGCGCGTGCGCGGCATGTCCATGCGCGACGCGGGCATCATGGATGGCGATTTACTCGCCGTGGCCGCCACGCGTGAAGCCCGCAACGGCCAAATTGTGGTGGCGCGCTTGGGCGATGAGGTGACCGTCAAGCGTTTTCGCCGTCAGGGCGATTGCATCGAGCTCTTGCCCGAAAACCCCGATTTCTCCCCCATCGTCGTGCAACCGGGCGAGCCGCTGGAGATCGAAGGCTTGGCCGTGGGCCTCATCCGTAACACCCTTTTCATGTGAGAACCCCCATGAACCTCATTCCCTTCCCCCGCGTTTTCAATAACCCATGGGTGCGTGGTTTTCTGCCCGCCCAGGACCGCCCCCTCCACGCCGCACGCACCTTGCGCATGGCGCGCGTACAAGACGACAGCTTGCCCAAGCATCAGGCCGGACGCATGGTCATCTCGGGTCGCATGGCCGACGTCTGCGCCGAACTCGATCGCCTAGTGGCCCTCGAACGCGCCCACTAAAGCCCCCGTGGCTCGGGGGTTGCCGCACCCAAATGGGGCACAATTGGCGCATGAACATCGTCATTCTGGACGACTATCAAGATGCCGTGCGCAAACTCAGTTGTGCGAGCAAGCTCTCGGGCCATCAAGTCAAAGTCTTTACCAACACCGTCAAAGGTCAGGGCCAATTGGCCGTGCGACTCAAAGACGCCGAAATTCTCGTGCTCATTCGCGAGCGCACCGCCCTGCCCCGCGCGGTCTTGGAGAAATTACCCAAGCTGCGCCTGATCTCCCAAACCGGCCACGCCGGCTCCCACATCGATTTGCGAGCCTGTACGGAACTGGGCATTGCCGTGGCCGAGGGCACGGGCTCACCGGTGGCCACGGCCGAGTTAACCTGGGCCCTCATTCTGTCGGCCATGCGACGCTTGCCACAGTACATCAGCAACCTCAAACATGGGGTCTGGCAGCAATCGGGACTCAAAGCCGCGAGCATGCCGCCCAACTTCGGGTTGGGCCAGGTCTTGCAGGGCAAAACCTTGGGCATTTGGGGGTTTGGCCGCATCGGCCAGCGCGTGGCCCAATATGGCAAAGCCTTTGGCATGCAAGTGAAGGTTTGGGGCAGCGAAGATGCCCGCCACCGCGCCGTGGCCCAGGGCTTGGAGGCCGCGAACAACCGCGAAGATTTTTTCACGAGTGTGGATGTGCTCAGCCTGCACTTGCGTCTGACCGAGGCCACCCGGGGCATCGTCACGCCAGCCGATCTCGCACGCATGAAGCCCACGAGTCTGCTGGTCAACACGGCGCGCGCGGAAATTTTGGAGCCCGAATCTCTGCTCACGGGGCTCAACCGGGGCCGTCCGGGCATGGCCGCCATTGATGTGTTTGAGAGCGAACCCATCCTGCAAGGCCATGCGCTCTTGCGCCTGGAGAACTGCATTTGCACGCCGCACATTGGCTATGTCGAGCAAAGCAGTTATGAGCACTATTTCGGTAGTGCTTTTGACAACATCGTCCAGTACTTGCAAGGCACGCCCACCCACATCGTTAACCCGGGCGCACTGCAAGTTCGGCGTTAAGCGTCGCTGGGCTGGGGGATAATCTCCCGCATGAGCTCTACTTTTCCTACTGTCGGGGTTGTTGGCGGCGGCGCCATGGGCCGCGGCATCGCCCAAATCGCTGCCCAAGCGGGCAGCCGCGTGCGCATTCACGACACCCAGCCCAAAGCCATTGAACAAGCCTGCGCGGCCATCACCCAGCAGTGGGATCGGCAAGCCGAGAAAGGCAAGCTCACGCCCGAGCAGGCGAGCGCGCTCAAATCACGCTTGGTTCCCGCGGGCCAACTGCAAGATTTGACCGATTGCGACTTGGTGATTGAAGCCATCGTCGAGCGACTCGACGTCAAGCAACAACTCTTTGCCCAGTTGGAGTCTCTGGTCAAGCCCGAGGCGGTTCTCGCCACCAACACCTCTTCGCTGTCGGTCACGGCCATCGCCGCGGGGCTGAAACACCCCGAGCGCTTCGCGGGCTATCACTTTTTCAATCCCGTGCCGCTCATGCGCGTGGTGGAAGTGATCGCGGGACTCAAAACCGATGCGGGGGTCTGTCAGCGCTTGGCCACGTACGCCCAAGAAATGGGGCACCAAGCCGTGCAAGCCCAGGACACGCCAGGCTTCATCGTCAATCACGCCGGGCGGGGCTACGGCACGGAGGCCCTGCGGGTGGTCTCCGAAGGCATTGCCGATTTCGCCACGATCGATCGCATCCTCAAGGACCAAGTGGGCTTTCGCCTCGGCCCCTTTGAGCTCATGGACCTCACGGCCTTGGATGTCTCGCACCCGGTGATGGAATCCATCTACCGCCAGTATTACGACGAGCCCCGCTACCGCCCGAGTGTGATCACCGCGCAGCGCCTCGCCGGCGGTGTGGTGGGTAAAAAAGTGGGCGAAGGCTTTTACCGCTATGTGGATGGCGTGGCCCAAGTGCCCCCTGAGCCCCCCACGCCTGCCGAGCCCCATGAAATGCCGCCGGTCTGGGTTTCCAGCCGCGCCGTGCGCCGGGCCGAACTGTTGCAATTGCTCAAGGATTTGGGGGCCCGCATCGAAACGGGCGCGAGCCCCTCTGCCCAGGCCCTGTGTCTGGTGGCGCCCCTGGGGTTTGATGTCACCACCGTCTCGATCGTGGAGCGCCTGGACCCCACCCGCACCGTGGGCATTGACTTGCTTGTGCCCGATGCGAGCACGCGCCGTCGCGTCCTCGCCACCAACCCGGCCACCCGGGCCGATTACCGCGATGCCGCGCACGCCCTCATGGCACGGGATGGCAAAGCCGTGAGCGTGATTCGCGACAGTGGCGGCTTTGTCACCCAGCGCGTGGTGGCCACCATCGTCAACATTGCCAGCGACATTTGTCAGCAGCGCATTTGTAGCCCCACTGACCTCGAAACCGCGGTCACGCTGGGCCTGGGCTATCCCACCGGCCCGCTGAGTTTGGGCGACCAACTCGGGCCCACCGAAATTCTGGAAGTGCTCTTCAACGTGCAAACCGTCTACGGTGATCCGCGCTACCGCCCGAGCCCCTGGCTGCGTCGGCGGGGTGCGCTGGGCTTGAGTTTGCGCCATACGGAGAGTTAAGCCCATGACCGCGCAACTCAAAAGCGCCTACCAGGATCAAACCCTGATCCTCACCCTGTCCGATCCGGCCATGCGCAACGCCCTCGGCCCCGCCATGTACGCCGCCGGCACCGAGGCCTTGCTCGCCGCCGAATCCAACCCCGACATCCGCAGCGTGGTGATTTGCGGCGAAGGGGATCAATTTTGCGCCGGCGGAAACCTCCAGCGGCTTTTGGGCAACCGCCAAAAAGCCCCGGAAGTTCAGGCCGAGAGCATTGGCAACCTGCACCACTGGATGGAGACGCTGCGCAGCTTTCCCAAGCCCGTGATTGCCGCGGTGGAGGGCGCTGCCGCAGGGGCGGGTTTCTCGCTCGTGATGATGTGCGATCTGGTGGTGGCCGCCGAAAACAGCATTTTTGTGATGGCCTACAGCAGCGTGGCCCTCTCCCCCGATGGCGGGGCGAGTTGGAATTTGGCGCGCAGTGTGCCGCGTCAACTCGCCAACGAGTGGATGATGCTCGGTGAGCGCATTCCCGCCACTCGGCTACACCAGTTGGGCGTGGTCAATCGACTCACGCCGCCGGGCTCGGCACTCAGCGAGGCCTTGGCCCTGGCCCAACGCCTCAACGCCCGGGCTCCCAATGCCCTCGCGAGCATCAAGGAATTGACCCACCAAGCCGCCACGAGCACACTTGACGAGGCTTGGCAGGCCGAGTGCCACCACTTTGTGGAGAACTTGCACCATCCCAACGGTGGCATTGGGATCGAGGCTTTTCTCCAAAAGCAAAAAGCAACCTACAAACCCTGAGCCGCCAAGGGTCACGGAGGTGACCCGTTGGCGGGTTTGGGTCACCGAAACGACACCCCATGGACGATCCGATTCTTACCATTGAAGAAAGAGAAGCGATCAACAGTGGTCGCTGGTTTTCAACCCTCTCACCGTCACTGCGACACGACATACTCCGATGCGCCTACGTCAAACGCTGCAAAGATGGCGACCTCATTGCCGCGCGGGGCGACCCGCCCGACGAATGGATGGCCTGCGCCAAGGGGGCCGTGCGCGTGAGCTCGACCGCGCTCTCGGGCAAGCAGATCACCTTCACCTACGTGGAGCCGGGGATTTGGTTTGGCGATGTGGCCATTCTGGACGGCGACCGGCGCACCCACGACGTGTATGCGCACGGGGAGACCACCATCTTGTGCGTGGCGAAAGCCGATTTCCAAAAAATTCTGGCCAACCATGTCGAGTTCTACGAGGCCATGTTGCGCTTGCAAGCACGGCGCATTCGCCAATTGTTCGGTTTGGTCGAAGATCTCAACACCCTGCCCCTGCGCGCCCGTTTGGCCAAACAACTCCTCCACTTGGCCCGCAGTTACGGCGTGCCTTGCCTCACCCGGGGCGAGGAAATTCGCATCGGCTTGCAATTGGCCCAGGAGGAGCTCGCGCAGTTGCTGGGGGCTTCCCGCCAGCGGGTGAACCAAGAGCTCAAAGCCATGGAACGCGAAGAGGCCATCCGCATCGAGCCGGGGGGGCTGGTCATTCGCGATCGCGCGGCGCTCCTGCGCATCAGCGATTCCGATCAGTGAGAAAGCAGCCATGACGCACGCTACCCCTCCCACCGCCCACCCGCCCCTGGGGTGGGACGAAGCGGCCTTGGATCGTTGGTTACAGGCCAACTTGCCCGGCTATGCAGGCCCCCTCCGGGTGGAGAAGTTCAAAGGCGGTCAGTCCAACCCGACCTACAAGCTCATCACGCCCCAGCAGCTCTACGTCATGCGTGCCAAGCCGGGGCCGGTCGCCAAACTGCTGCCCTCCGCCCATGCGATTGAGCGCGAATACCGCGTCATGAAGGCCTTGGCCGGCACCGATGTGCCGGTGCCGCACATGCGGGTCGAGTGCACGGACGAATCGGTCATTGGTCGCGCCTTCTACATCATGGAGCACTTGGAGGGACGCGTCTTCTGGGACCAAACCCTGCCCGGCATGACGCCGGCCGAGCGCGGCGCGATCTACGATGAAATGAACCGCGTGCTGGCTTGTCTACACCGGGTCTCGGTGGATGCGGTGGGGCTCTCCGACTACGGCAAGCCGGGGCAATACATCGCGCGCCAAATCGCCCGCTGGAGCAAACAATACCAAGCCTCCAGCACCACCCCCATTCCCGCCATGGATCGGCTCATGGAGTGGCTGCCGCAACACCTGCCCGCGAGCGCGCAGGACGACAGCCGCTTGAGCATCGTGCATGGCGACTACCGACTCGACAACCTGATGTTCCACCCCACCGAGGCGCGGGTGATCGCGGTGCTCGATTGGGAGCTCTCCACCTTGGGACACCCCTTGGCCGATTTCAGCTACCACTGCATGTCCTGGCACATCGCCCCCGGGGTGTTTCGCGGCATCGCCGGGATTGACCATGCGGCCTTGGGCATTCCGAGCGAAGAGGCCTATATCGCGCGCTACGCCGAGCGCACCGGCTTGCAAGATTTGCAGGCCTTGCAACGCGATTGGAATTTCTACATCACTTACAACTTGTTCCGCGTGGCCGCCATTTTGCAAGGCATTGCCAAGCGGGTCGAACAAGGCACGGCCTCGAGTGCCGAGGCCAAGGCTTCGGCCGACGGCGCACGACCCCTGGCCGAATTGGCCTGGTCCTACGCCCAACGCTAACCCATCCCTTTCACGGAGCTCCCATGCATTTTGAATACAGCGAAAAAGTCCAGGCCATGCGGCAACGCTTGCTCGCCTTTATGGACGCCCACATTTATCCGAATGAAGCTCGCTTCGCGCACGAGGTGGCCGAAAACCGGGCCAAGGGCAACGCCTGGGTTCCCACCCGGTTGATTGAAGAACTCAAACCCAAGGCCCGCGCCGAAGGGCTCTGGAATCTCTTTCTGCCGCACTCCAAGCGCGCGCCCGAGGGACTCTCCAACCTGGAGTACGCCCCCCTGTGCGAGATCATGGGACGCGTGCCCTTCGCCGCCGAGGTGTTCAACTGCAACGCCCCTGACACCGGCAACATGGAAACCTTTGAACGCTATGCCAGCGAGGCGCTCAAGGACCGTTGGCTCGAACCTCTTTTGCGCGGCGAGATCCGCTCGGCCTTTCTCATGACCGAGCCCGACGTCGCCTCTTCTGACGCCACCAATGTGCAGTGCCGCATTGAGCGCGATGGCGATCACTACGTCATCAATGGCCGCAAGTGGTGGAGCTCCGGGGCGGGCGATCCACGTTGCGCCGTCTACATCGTGATGGGCAAGACCGATCCCGAAGCGCCCCGCCACTCCCAGCAAAGCATGGTGGTGGTGCCGGCGAACACGCCAGGCATTCGCGTCATCCGCCCCTTGAGCGTTTTTGGCTACGACGACGCACCGCATGGCCACATGGAGATCGAGCTCAAAAATGTACGCGTGCCCGTGGACCATGTGCTCCTGGGTGAGGGACGTGGGTTTGAGATTGCCCAAGGCCGCCTTGGCCCTGGGCGCATCCACCACTGCATGCGCTCGATTGGCGCGGCCGAGCGCGCGCTCGAACTCATGTGCACCCGCCTCAACAGCCGCGTGGCGTTTGGCAAACCCATCTCCGCGCAAGGCGTGTGGCGTGAGCGCATCGCCGAGTCGCGCATTCTCATTGAGCAGGCCCGACTCCTGACCCTCAAAGCCGCCTACATGATGGACACCGTGGGTAATAAACACGCCAAGGCGGAAATCGCCATGATCAAAGTGGTGGCGCCCAACACGGCGCTCAAGGTGATCGACTGGGCCATCCAGGCGTTTGGCGCCGCGGGCGTGAGCGACGACACCCCGCTGGCCTACGCCTACGCCTTACAGCGCACGCTGCGCCTGGCCGATGGCCCGGACGAGGTGCACCGCAACGCGATTGCCAAGCTTGAACTCGCCCGCCACATCACGGCGGCGCCTCAAGACGTGGAGTTGCCCGTCACACGCGGCTTCTGAGCACGGCGCGCGGTCTCAGGGCGTGGTGGGCAAGCCCATCTTGATGACCGCGTTGGCCAAACTGCTGTCGCTGCAGTTGGTGGCGTTGGCGACAAACAAATCATTGCCCAGAATGGCCAGCGCCGAGGGCTGGCAGAGTTTGTCGGCCACGCCCTCTTTGAAGACGCTCACCTGTTTGCCATCGGCAGAGACTTGCAGCAACTGCTGACCGCCCGCGTTGGCCACATAGAAGCGCCCCGTCAAAGCGTGATGGGCCAGACCGGAGGGCTGATTGAATTTGGCGTCGGTTGCAAAAACCGTGGCCTGTTCCGTGACCGGGTCAATTTCCAATAGGCCAATGCCATTGGGGCCATCGACGGTCGCGAAAATCCGTTGGCCCGCGCCCAGCGCCAAGGCCGTGACGCGACTCAAGGGCGCGGCGTCCACGCCCGTTTTCATGCTGACCGCCGTGGGACTCGACTGGAAATTGCCACCCCGCCAGACCCAGATGCCGCCTTGCGCCCCCGAACTCAAACTGCGCGCCACGTAGACCCGATCCTGCGGGTGATAGAGCACGCTGTCGTAGTGGGCCGATCCAAAGGGCAAGTACCCCGTGGGCGTGTTGGCGTACAAACCATCTCGGCTGGCCACGTACACATCATTGAACCCACTGAGCGACACCGCTGCCGTGTTCACGGACAGTCCATAAGCGTAAGGAAAACTCCAGTCTGCCCGCGGTACACCTTCGGGTCGCCCATCAAATGCCGGGCCGCGGTAGCGCAACACTTGCCCCGAACTTTGCGCCACCCCCCGATTGCTCAACACATACAGATCGCCGTTGTAGGTCACCAGGGAGCGGGGAATTTGCAAGTCTTGCAGCGCGAGTTTGCTCGGCGCTGCCGGCGTGGGGGCCGTGTTGCCTGAGCCCCCGTCCCCGCCGCCCGAGCCGCCGCTGCCACCGCAACCCGCCAGCGCCCCCAAGCACAGGCCAAGACACAAAATGTTGTATTTCATAATTTATGAGTCGTCTTTACTAGACTTTACTTTATTGATAGAAAATACACAAAAATGTTGACAGAATGCGATATGCTGAATTTCCACCCCATGAAAGTGCGAATCCTCCTGGTAGCGGCCCTCCTGGGTTTGGGCGCGGGCAGTGTGCTGGCGCAAGACAAGGCGAAGAACACGGCAGGCAGCAACCAGCCCATGCAATCGCTCAAAGCGCATCCGCCCCAGTCGGGCAACGAGCCCATGCTGCGTTTGGGGCCTAAAAACAAACCCTTTGTGGACATCCTCCACCACACCAACAAATACGATTACTACGACTGCAAAGGCATCGTGGCCGACTGGTTTCGTGAGCTGGTGACGGCGGAGTTGAATTACTTCGCCGAGTTGGTGGAATTGCCCTTTGTCAATGGCAAAGCGTGTTTGGTGGGCATTGGCACGAGCAAGAGCCTCACGCCCGGACGCATCAGCCTGCATTTCTATCCCGATGCCCAGCGCATGAACGACTGCGTGATCAATGAGGTCTGCCCCACTTTTCGCAGCGTGAGCCTGATCCCCAAAGGCCAGGTGCTCTACCGCTCGTACTTCCTCTCCGACATGGGCCGCAAAATCATCGCCCAGCACTGCGTCACGGCCAAGGGCAAATTGCACAGCGACACCACCTGCTACACCGTTCCTTGACGCCCACGGCCTAAAGGCTGGCCAAACCGGGTCGATTCCAACCTGAGTTGTTCAAAATCCTGCCATGTTTAGCCACGTTCGTTTCCGACTTTTCCT
>Ga0255182_1001041_pt1 | contig 15691 bp, 11 predicted proteins | sample Atl_UVDOM_RepA_8_FD_188420 | JGI IMG/M metagenome (GOLD analysis project Ga0255182, IMG submission 188420) | Freshwater microbial communities from Altamaha River, Georgia, United States - Atl_UVDOM_RepA_8d | ecosystem: Environmental > Aquatic > Freshwater > River | place: USA: Georgia...
CTCGACCCGCGCCGCATCGTAAGCCCCGTCCCGCAGGATTTCGCGCAGCGCCCTGCGCCCGTCATGCAGGCTGAAGTGCAGCTTCCGCAGTTCCGGCTGGTAGCGATCTGCTATCGCGAACACCTGGTCACGCTGCGCGCCTTCGAGATCCAGCCGATGCACCAGCCGCATCAACTGCGGCGGGCCGAATCCGGCCAGGTCGTCGTGCGGGTGCCGGTGGTGCCCGCCCTTCGCCAGCGCGGCGCCCGTGGCCAGCGCGCACGCCAGCCCCGCGGCGGCGGCTACACGTCTGAAATTGCTGTTCATGTTCCATCTCCGCTTGTCATCCGGCCACCTGAAGGCCGTGGCAGCACTCTAGTAGGCGCTGCGCAATGGCCGGTCGCGGCCGCGTATCGGGCCGCAAAGGGTCGTAACGCCGTGTAACGGACGGCTGACGATGCCGGCGGGCGTGCGAGAATCGGCGTCGAGGAGGACTGCATGATGGCCGAGCGACTTCTCCTGGTCGACGACGACCGCGAGTTCTGCGCGCTGATGCGCGACTACCTGGCCGGCGAATTCTTCGAGGTCGTCTGCGTGCACGACGGCGTCGCTGCCCTGGATGCGCTGCGCACCGGGACCTTCGACATCGTCGTGCTCGACGTGATGATGCCGCTGAAGAACGGGCTCGACGTGCTGCGCGAACTGCGCCAGTTCTCGTCGACGCCGGTGCTGATGCTGACCGCCCGGGGCGAGGATCTGGACCGCATCGTCGGCCTCGAGGTCGGCGCCGACGACTACCTCGCCAAGCCCTGCAATGCGCGTGAGCTGGTCGCACGGCTGCGCGCGATCCTGCGCCGTACCCGGGCGCCGCGCGAAACGCCCGCGCAGGCGGCGCAGCCGCTGCGCGTGATCGACATCGAACTGCGGCCGACCGAGCACCGCGTACTGTGCGCCGGGCAGGACCTGGGCCTGACCAGCGCCGAATACGCGACGCTGGAGGTTCTGCTGCGCCATGCCGGACAGGTCGTCGGCAAGTCCGAGCTGATGCAGGCGGCGTTCGGCCGCCGGCTCGGCCCCTTCGACCGCAGCCTCGACATGCACATCAGCCGGCTGCGCAGGAAGCTCGGGGTGGACGGGCGTGGCACCGAGCGCATCAAGACCATCCGCGGCGTCGGTTACATGTTCGTGCTCGAACAGGCGGCGCAGGCGTGAGACTGTCGCTGTTCACGAAAATCTTCGCCTCGTTCTGGCTGACGAGCATCGTCATCGCGGCGGCGGTCGCCTGGAGCACCTTCCACATGGTGGCGAACCATCGCGGCGCCGAGATGCGCGAGCGCATCGACCGCGCCGGCAGCGCGCTCGCGATCGCAGCCAATGCAATCCACGCCACGGACGGGCGCGAGGGTCTCTCGCGCTGGATCGGCGCCCTGAACGAGGGCCGGGTCGGCGGCGGCCCGCTGCTCCTGCTCGACGCGCAAGGCGTGCCGCTGCCGGGCTCGGCGCCGCTGCCACCCGGGATGCCGGCCTCGACCTCGCCGGAGGCGCTGCGCGCGCGTCCGGACCTGCGCCTGTTCGCGCTCGACGGCGACACCGGCGGCGCGCTCTGGCTCGGCATCTCGCCACGTCCGCAGCGCCCGCCGCCGGGCTTCCTGGCCCTGCGCGCGGGACCCCGCCATCCGCTGCGGACCGAAATCGGCCTTGTCCGGCTGGGCATCACCGTGCTCGTCGGTGGCCTCGTCTGCTGGCTGCTGGCGCGCCACCTGACGCGCCCGATCCGCGAGCTGCAGGTGGCGAGCGCCCGGCTCGCGCGGGGCGATTTCGCGGTCGGAATCGACCGCCGCACGCTCGCGCGCCGCGACGAACTCGCGGTACTCGCCCGCGATTTCGTGCGCATGGCGGGCAAGCTGAAGACGCTGCTCGACGCCCAGCGCCAGCTGCTGCGCGACGTCTCGCACGAGTTGCGCTCGCCCCTCGCGCGGCTGCAGGTCGCCGCGGCCCTGGCGCGGCGCAAGGGGGCCGGCCTCGTCGACAGCGAAGTCGACCGCATAGAGCTGGAAACCGCTCGCGTCGACGAGCTGATCGGACAGTTACTGACGCTGATGCGACTGGAGGCCGCAGACGGCGCGCTGCCGGGCGACACGGTCGATCTGAGCGGCCTGCTGGCGACCGTCGCGCGTGACGCCGAGTTCGAGGCCGCTGCGCTGGGCGTCGGCGTCGACGCGCGGATCGCACCCGGCCTGCGCGTGCGGGGCAGCGGCGATCTCCTGCGCAGCGCCGTCGACAACGTGGTGCGCAACGCGTTGCGACACACCGCGCGCGACACGCGCGTGCTGCTCACGGCCGCGCCGGTCCCGGGGTCGCCGCAGCTCGTCGTCACGGTGCGCGACCGGGGCCCCGGCGTGCCCGACGCGATGCTCGAGCGAATCTTCGACGACTTCGTGCGCGTCGACGAAGCGCGCGAGCAGCGCACGGGGGGGACAGGCCTCGGGCTCGCGATCGCCCGCGCCGGCGTCAGGGCCCATCGCGGTGACATCCGCGCACGGAACGTCGCGACGGGCGGCCTCGAGGTCGAGATCAGGCTGCCCGCGGCAAACTGAGCGGCGCGGGTCCCCGCCCCGCACGACTGATCCGTCGGCACCAGCCCCGCGTAGCGGTTTCATCGTGCTTCCGCGCCGCGACACCCGCGAGCGTCCACGAGCCAGCAGCCGACCGCATACGCCGGGGAGAATTCATGACCGTGACCGCTTCCGCCGCACACGCGGCCTCCACTTTCGACGTCATCGTGATCGGCGCCGGCTTTTCCGGCGTGTACCAGCTGTTCCGCCTCCGCGAGCTGGGCTTCCGGGTGCACCTCGTCGACGCCGGTGCGGGACTGGGCGGTATCTGGCACTGGAACTGCTACCCGGGCGCGCGCGTCGATACGCACTGCCAGATCTACCAGTTCTCACGCGAGGACCTGTGGCGGGACTGGGACTGGAGCGAACGCTTTCCCGGCTGGGAGGAGATGCGCCGCTACTTCGATTACGTCGACGCGAAACTCGACCTGAGTCGCGACGTCAGCCTGGAGACCCGCGTGAACCGCGCGAGCTTCGACGAAGCCTCGCGCGAATGGCTGCTCGAAACTTCGCGGGGCGGCGCACTGCGCGCGCGCTTCGTCGTCGTCTGCACCGGCTTCGCCGCCAGGCCCTACATCCCGTCGCTGCCGGGCCTCGAGGACTTCGCGGGCGAAGCGCACCACACGGCGCTGTGGCCGCAGCAGGGCATCGACTTCACCGGCAAGCGCGTCGGCGTGATCGGCACCGGGGCGAGCGGCATCCAGGTCGCGCAGGAGGCGGCGAAGACGGCCGCGCACCTGACCGTCTTCCAGCGCACGCCCAACATGTACCTGCCGATGGGCCAGCGCCGGCTCAGCAAGGCCGACAACGCGGCGATGAAGGCGGACTATCCCGCGACCTTCAAGCGGCGCGGCGAATGCTTCGGCGGCTTCGACTTCGGCTTCATCCCGCAATCGGCGCTGTCGGTGTCCGCCGCGGAGCGGGAAGCCACCTATGAACGCCTGTGGAACGCCGGCGGCTTCCACTTCTGGCTCGGCACCTACCAGGACATCTTCACCGACGAGGTGGCGAATCGCACGGCCTACGACTTCTGGCGGCGGAAGGTGCGGGCCCGCATCAAGGACCCGGCCATCGCCGACATCCTCGCACCGGCCGAACCGCCCCATCCCTACGCGGTCAAACGGCCCTCGCTCGAGCAGTGGTTCTTCGACATCTTCAACCAGCCGAACGTCAGCCTGGTGAACCTGAAAGCGACCCCGATCGAGCGGGTGACGGCGAACGGCGTGGTGACCCGCGACGGTGAGCACGCGCTGGACGTGATCGCCTTCGGCACCGGCTTCGACGCCGTGACCGGCGGCCTCACCGGCATCGACATCCGCGGCAGCGGCGACATCACGATCAGGGACAAGTGGGCCAAAGGCGTGCGCACCCACCTCGGCGTCGCCACCGCGGGCTTCCCCAACCTGCTGTTCAGCTACGGGCCGCAGGCGCCGACCGGCTTCTGCAACGGACCGTCGAGCGCGGAGTACCAGGGCGAATGCATCGTCGAGATGCTGGTGCACCTGCGCGAGCACGGACTCACCCGCATCGAGGCGCAGGCGGCGGCCGAGGAAGCCTGGCGGCGGCAAATCCTCGAGATGGCCGACATGACCCTCTTCCCGAAGGCGGACTCCTGGTACATGGGCGCGAACATTCCCGGCAAGCCGCGCGAGATGCTGATGTATCCGGGCGGCCTGCCGCGCTATCTCGAGACCTTCAAGGCCTGTCGCGAGCGCGGCTACGAGGGTTTCACGCTCGGCTGAGCGGGGCGCTCCTCAGCGCCGGATCCCGAGCGGTCGACCCAGCATCCCCGGCCTGGGCAGCACCGCGTGCGCCGCGAGCACCTCGCCGAGGCGCGCCCGCGTCGCGTCGGGAAACGGCTGGCTGCGCCGTGTCTGCAGCGACACGTGCATGAACAGCGCTTCCTGTGTCGCCGCCGGCCCGGCCTCGCCGACGCGCGCAATCTCGCAGTAGATGTGCAGCAGCTTGTCGTTGCAGTCGAGCAGCCGGGTCGTCACTTCGAGGACGTCACCTTCCAGCAGCTCGTAGCGGAAGTCGATGTTGCAGCCGGTCGCGAACACCGAGCCCGCGCCCGACTTCGTGTAGTCCCAGCCGATCCCGCAGTACTCGAAGAAGGGATCGCTGCCCTTGTCGAAGGCGCTGAGATAGAACGCGACGTTCATGTGACCGTTCGGGTCCAGCCACTCGGGCAGCACGGTGAACGATTTGCGAAAAGGCGCCGGGATGTCCAATGCCTGCATCGGCTGGTTCCTTGGAGTTGCGTTCAGACACCTTCGCCGAACTGGCGCAGTTCCCAGTCGGTGACGGTGCGTGCGAGCTGGTCGATTTCCCATTCGCGGCTTAGCGCATAGGCGTCGACGAAGAAATCGCCGAAAGTCTCGCGCGCGAAGGCCGACTCGCGCCAGGCGGTGATCGCCGCCGCGAAGTCGAGCGGAAAGGCGGGTCCCCGCGGCGCGTACGGCGCCGCCGCGTCGCCGACGACCGGCGCGCTCGGCGCGAGTTCCTGCTCGATGCCCCGTCGCCCCGCGGCCAGCACGGCGGCCAGTGCGAGATGCGGCTGCACGTCCGCGCCCGGCACGCGGAACTCGATCCGCGCGAGTTCGGGATTCGTGGTGACGACCCGGATGGCGCAGGTCTTGTTGTCATAGCCCCAGCTGTTGACGCGCGGCGCGAAACCGTCGCCGCGGAAGCGCTTGCAGGAATTCAGGTGCGGCAGGTGCAGCAGCATCAGCTCGGGTGTATGGCGCTGCAGGCCGCCGATGAAAGCGCGCAGCACCGGGTCGCAGGCGCCGCCCGGCGCGTGGAAGACGGGGCGGTCGTCCGCCAGCGCGCGCAGCGAGACGTTGAGGTGGCCGCCCGCCGATTCGAACGGACTTGCCAGCTGCGCCATGAAGGTCGCGAGCGCTCCCTGCCGCCGGGCGACGATCTTCGCGACGGCCTTGAAGAGCCCCGCGTGGTCGGCCGCGGCGAGGCCGTCGCTGACGCCGAGGGCGACCTCGAGCAGGCCGCTGAATTCGGCGTGCAGGCTGTGCACCGGGATCCCGCAGGCCGCGGCCGCGGCGCGGGTCGCGTCGAACAGCGGCGCGGCCAGCGCCTGATCTACGTAGGAGTACATGCGCTCGAGCGCGGGATGCCGCTCGAGCGCGGCAGGCACTTTTGCGCGCAGGCTCGCCGGCGTCTCCAGCAGCACGTGGTATTCCAGCTCGAACGCCGCGCGGCACGCGAACCCGAGCCGGCCGAGTGCTTCGAGCTGCCGCCGCAGGATCGCGCGCGGGCAGCACGCCGCGAATTCCCCGCGCAGTTCACCGAGCAACAGTAGGCCGGGGGCGCCGTCGGCGTAGGGATCGCGACGCGCGCTCCGTGGGTCGGGCTGCAGCCACGCGTCACGGTAGCCGTTGGCCGGGTCGTGGAACCAGCCGGTGAGGATGGGTTGCTCGGCGGTGTCGGTCGCGAAGATCGCGCTGGTCAGCGGCAGGCCTTCGTGCAGCGCGCCAGCAAGGGCGTCCACCGGGGACTGCGTCGCGCGCAGCCGCCCGTTCCAGTCGAAGCAGCCGAAGGACACCCGCGCGACGCCGGCGGCGGCAGCGTTCGCCACGACGGCGTCGATCGCGCTTCCGGTGTCGGACGCGTGCGGCGGGCGCGGCTTGCTCACGCGCTAGTGCGGCGGGAATACCTTGCCCGGGTTCAGGATGCCCTTCGGATCGAGCGCGGCCTTCAGGCGGCGCATCAGTGCAATCTCGGTCTCGCTGCGCGACAGCGGCAGGTAGTCCAGCTTCTCGGTGCCGATGCCGTGCTCGGCCGACACCGATCCCCCGACCGGCTGCAGCGGCTCATAGACGCAGGCGTTCACGCGCTTGTGATCCGCAAGCTCGGCGGAGCCCACGGCTATCGCGAAGTGGATGTTGCCGTCCCCGATGTGGCCCAGCGTGAAGCAATGGTGGCCGGGATAGTCCACGGCCAGGCGGCGCTTCACCTCCTTGACGTAGGCATCCATGTCGCGGATTGCGAGGCTCACGTCGTAGAGGAAGGCCGGCCCGTAGCGGAAGAACTGGTCAACCGAATCGCGGATGCGCCACATCGCGCGGCGCTCGCTCTCGGACTTCGCGACCGCGGCGTCGGCGACGAGCCCCTGCTCCAGCGCTTCCATCATCACCGCCTCGAAACGTTCGGCATCGTTCGCGTGACCGGTGCCCAACGCCTCGCACAGCACGTAGTGCTCGTGCTCGAGCGGCACGGGCCGCGCGTTGGTCGCGGGCGGGGTGGTGACGAGTTCGTAGTAGTCGCGCCACATCACTTCGAAGGAACACAGCGCGCCGCCCATCGAGCGGTCGATGTGGCGCAGGAAGGACGCGACCTGCGTGAAATCGTCGCAGGCGACGAAGGCGGTCTGCTGGCCCTGCGCCATCTCGCGCAGGCGGATGACGACCCGCGTCACGATGCCGAGCGTCCCCTCGCTGCCGATGAACAGGTGCTTCAGGTCATAGCCCGCGTTGTTCTTGATCATCGTGTTCAGCGAGCTGACGACGGTGCCGTCGGCGAGGACCGCCTCGAGCCCGAGCACGTTCTCGCGCGTCATGCCGAAGCGGATGACGCGGTTGCCGCCGGCATTGGTCGAGACGTTGCCGCCGATCTGGCAGGAGCCGCGCGCGCCGAGATCCATCGGGAACATCAGGCCGACCTTTTCCGCCTCCTGCTGCAACTTCTCCAGCGGCACGCCGGCCTGGACGGTCATCGTGCGGCCCACCGCGTCGACCTCCTCGATGCGGTTCATCCGCTCGAGCGACAGCACCACGTCCGCGTCGGACCCGTTGCAGCCCTGGACGAGGCCCGTGAGTCCGCCGTGCGGCACGACGGTCTGCCCCGCTGCGTTGCACAGGCGCAGCACCTCGGCGACCTCGGCGGTGGACGCCGGCCGCACGATGCAGGCCGCGCGCACCGGCTCCTGGCGCCACACGTGAATCATGCGGGCCGAGACGTCGGCGCCGGTGAGGATGCCATTGGGTCCGACCACCGCGGTCAGGCTTTCGAGCAGCGTGGGCGTGGGCGTGGACGCGTTCATGGGATGCTCCGGGTTGCGGACTGGATGGCGGGCCTCAGCGCTGCGACTTCGCGAGCGCCTGGTCGATGTCCCACAGGATGTCGTCTGCGGTCTCGAGGCCGACGGAAATCCGGATCATGTCCGGACCGACACCGGCGGCGACCAGCTGCTCTTCGGAGAGCTGCCGATGCGTCGTCGAGGCGGGATGAATCACCAGGGTCTTCGCGTCGCCGACATTTGCGAGGTGGCTCAGGAACTGCACGTGCTCGATGAATTTCGAGCCCGCTTCCAGCCCGCCCTTGATGCCGAAGGACATGATCGAACTGGCGCCGCGCGGATGGTACTTGCGCGCCCGCTCATAGTACTGGTCGCCGGGCAGGCTCGGGTAGCGCACCCAGCTGACGAGCGGGTGGTCGCGCAGGAAGGTCGCGACCTTCAGCGCGTTGTCGCAGTGGCGCTCCATGCGCAGCGGCAGCGTCTCGAGGCCCTGCAGGAACAGGAACGAGTTGAAAGGGCTCAGGGCCGGGCCCATCGTGCGCAAGGTCTCCACGCGCGCCTTCATCGTGTAGCCGAAATCGCCGAAGGTCTCGTAGAACTTCACGCCGTGGTAGCCGTCGGACGGCTCCGTCATGCCGGGGAAGCGGCCGTTGTCCCACGGGAACCTGCCGGACTCGACGAGTACGCCGCCGATCGACGTGCCGTGCCCGCCGATGAACTTCGTCGCCGAGTGCACGCAGATGTCAGCGCCCCACTCCATCGGCCGGCACAGGAAAGGGGTCGGGAAGGTGTTGTCGACGACGAGCGGCACGCCGTGCGCGTGCGCGACGCCGGCGACGGCCTCGATGTCGAGCACGTTGATCAGCGGGTTGCCGAGCGCTTCGGCGTAGACGGCCTTGGTCTTCGGCGTGATCGCGGCGGCGAGCGCGTCGAGGTCGTCGAAGTCGACGAAGGTGGTCTCGATGCCGAGCCGGCGGAAGCTGACGTCGAACTGCGAGTAGGTTCCGCCGTAGAGCGTCTTCGACGACACGAGGTGATCGCCCGCCTCGAGCAGGGTCAGCAGGGCCACCATCTGCGCCGACAGGCCCGAGGCCACCGCCACCGCGGCCCGGCCACCCTCGAGCGCCGCCATGCGTTCCTCGAACACCGCCGTCGTCGGGTTCGACAGCCGCGTGTAGATGTTGCCGAAGGTCTGCAGGTTGAACAGGCTCGCCGCGTGCTCCGCGCTGTCGAACACGTAGGACGTGGTCTGGTAGATCGGCACCGCACGCGAGCCGGTCGCGGCGTCGGGAATCTGGCCGGCGTGCAGGCACAGGGTTTCGAAACCAAATTTGCGGTCAGGCATGGCAGGACTCCACAGCGGTCGCCGGGCGCGCGACGCGCCGGCGGCCGGACAAATCAGTTGGCGACGTGGCGCGGGCGCTTGGCCGAGATCACTTTCGTGTTGACGCCGACGAAATTCAGGCCGCCGAACAGCCGGGCGTGCTCGATTTTCACGCAGCGGTCGATCACGACCTCGAGCCCGGCGTCGCGCGCGAGGCGCGCGGCCTCGTAGTTGATGACGCCGAGCTGCATCCACAGCACCTTCGCCTTGATCGCGATTGCGTCGGCGGCGATGGCCGGGATCTCGCTGCTGGCCCGGAAGCAGTCGACCATGTCGACGCGTTCCGGAATGTCACGCAGGCTCGGATAGCACTTCTCGCCGAGCACTTCCTCGTACATCGGATTCACCGGGATGACCCGGTAGCCGTGCTCCTGCATGTACTTCGCGGCGAAATTGCTCGGGCGATGCCAGTTCGCGGACAGGCCGACCACCGCGATGCTGCGGCAGTCGGCGAGGATCCGACGCAGCGTCGGGATGTCAGTCTCGAATTCTTCGGCGATAGCGGACATGGTTGCGGGTGATCTCCTTGACGTTGCGGCAGCCCAGCAGGGCCATGTCCCGCTCGACTTCACTCTTCAGCAGGGCCAGCGCCCGGCCGACGCCGGCTTCGCCACCGGCCCCGAGACCGAACAGGTAGCCGCGCCCGGTCATGCAGGCCTGCGCGCCCAGCGCGACCGCCTTGATGATGTCGGTGCCGCGGCGGATGCCGCCGTCGACGATGACTTCGGCGCGACCATCGACCGCGGCGACGATTTCAGGCAGCAGCTCGATCGGCGCCGGCACGTGGTCCAGCTGGCGCCCGCCGTGGTTCGAGACGATGACGGCGGTCGCACCGATCTCGACCGCGCGCTTCGCGTCGTCGGCCGTGAGGATGCCCTTGACCGCGAACGGGCCGTTCCACTGCTCGACCATGAGGCGGGCGTCGTCCCAGGTCACGGTGCGGTCGAACTGGGAGGCGATATAGGACTGCAGCGTCTGCACGTCGCCCCCTGACTGCACGCGGTGCGCGACGTTCGCGAGCGAGAACGGCGGCGAGGTCACGTGGCACAGCGACCACAGCGGGTGCAGCAGGAAGCTGAGCCAGCTTTTCAGAGTCAGCGCCGGCGGCACGGTCATGCCCGTGCGCAGGTCGCGCTCGCGGTTGCCGGTCAGCGGCAGGTCGATGGTCAGGCACAGCGCGTGGTACTGCGCGGCGCGGCAGCGCGCGATGAATTCGGTGATGAGGCCGCGGTCCTTGAACACGTAGATCTGGAACCACTTCGGCCCCGCGCACGCGGCGGCGACTTCCTCGATTGAATGCGTGCCGACGGTCGACAGCGAATAGATCGTGCCGGCGCGGGCGGCGGCGCGCGACACCGCGAGCTCGCCCTCCCAGTGGAAAAGCCGCGACATGCCCGTCGGGGCGCAGATCAGCGGGAAGCTTACAGGCTGGCCGAGGACTGTCGTCGACGTGTCGATACTGGAGATGTCGACGAGGTTGCGCGGCAGCAGCTCGAGTTCATCGAACGCGGACTCGTTGCGCGCCAGCGTGACCTCGTCATCGGCGCCGCCATCCATATAGTGGAACATGGGCGCCGGCAGGCGCCACCACGCGGCCTTGCGCAGGTCGGCGAGGTTGTGGCAGCGCTGCAGATGCCAGGCGGAAACCCGCTCTTCGAGCGCGCGTAAGGACGGCCAGGGCATGCGAATTCCGGGACGTTGTAACGGCGCAACGATAACAGATGGGCGGCACGATAGGCGAGCCGCCCCGCCCGCTCATAACGCGGCGGCGTCGATCCCGAAGACGGCTTCCGAGCCGTGCACGATCTTGCGCTCGAGGACCGCCGCTTCCGGCAGCACCTGCAGCGCGTAGAAGCGCGCCGTCTCGATCTTCGCGGCATCAAATGCCGCGTCCGGCCCCTGCCCCTGCAGGCACAGCAGCGCGGACTGGCCCAGCAGCCATCCGCCGCACACCACGCCCCACAGCTCGAGGTAGTGCACGGAGCCGGCGGCCGGCAGGCGCGGGTCGATCGCCGCCGCGCCGAGCACCCAGGTCAGCGCGCCCTCGAGCGCAGCGATGCCCGCATCGAGTTCACGCCCGATGGTGCGCGCACGGGTGTCGTCGCAGGCGGACAGCGCGGCCGCCACCGCCTTCATCTCGGCGATGAGCTCGCGTGCACCGTGGCCACCGTCACGCTGGGTCTTGCGGCCCACGAGATCCTGCGCCTGCACGCCGGTGGCGCCTTCGTAGATCGGCGTGATGCGCGAATCACGCAGGTACTGCGCAGCGCCGGTCTCCTCGATGAAGCCCATGCCACCATGGATCTGCACGCCGAGCGAGGCGAGCTTCACGCCGGTTTCCGTGCTCCAGCCCTTGACGATGGGCGTCAGCAGGTCGCCGCGACGCTGGAAGTAGGCGCGGCGCTCCGTGTCTGTTTCGCGGTTGCCGCGATCGAAGGCGGCGCCGCAGACATAGGCGAGCGCGCGCATCGCCTCGGTCGTCGCGCGCATCGTCATCAGCATGCGCCGGACGTCGGCGTGCTCGACGATCGCGGGCACGCCCTGCCCGGTGTAACCGGCGGGCTTGCCCTGCACCCGCTCGCGAGCATAGTGGAGCGCGTGCTGGTAGGCCCGCTCGCCGATGGCGACGCCCTCCAGGCCTACCGCGTGACGGGCGTTGTTCATCATCGTGAACATGTACTCGAGACCGCGGTTCTGTTCACCGATCAGGTAGCCGATCGCGCCGCCCTGCTCGCCGTAGGCCATCACGGCGGTCGGGCTGCCATGGATGCCGAGCTTGTGCTCGATGGACACGCAGCGCACGTCGTTGCGGGCGCCGAGGCTGCCGTCCGCGTTGACCAGGAATTTCGGCACGATGAACAGCGACAGGCCGCGCGTGCCGGCCGGCGCGTCCTGCAGGCGCGCGAGCACGAGATGGATGATGTTCTCGGTCAGATCGTGCTCGCCGTAGGTGATGTAGATCTTCTGGCCGGAAATCAGGTAGTGGTCGCCGGCCGGCACGGCGCGCGTGCGCACGACGCTGAGATCGGAACCCGCTTGAGGCTCGGTCAGGTTCATCGTGCCCATCCATTCGCCGGTGACCATGCGCTCGAGGTAAGTCGCGCGCTGCGCATCGCTGCCGTGCACCTCGATCGCCTCGATCGCGCCCTGCGTCAGCATGGGCCCGAGCGCGAAGGACAGATTCGCCGAATTCCACATCTCGGCCACTGCCGTCGACACCAGCTTCGGCAGGCCCTGGCCCCCGAACTCCGGGTCGCAACCCACGCCGTTCCAGCCACCGTCCACGAAGGCGCGGTAGGCCTCCGGCCAACCGGTCGCGGTGCGCACGCCGTCGCCCGTGTGCCGGGCCCCCTCGGTGTCACCGATGCGGTTGAGCGGCGACAGCACCTCGGTGGCGAGCTTGCCGGCCTCCTCGAGCACCGCGTCGACGACGTCGGGCGTCGCATCTTCGTAACCGGGCAGTTGCGCGATCTCGGCCAGGGGACCGAGCCGCTCGATCACGAAACGCATGTCTTTGAGGGGTGCGAGATAGTCGGACATCTTCGGGCTCCACGTTCAGGGGCGCCGGTCGTGGCCGGCACGTCGGATTCAAACTCAAGTTCGCGATACGGGCGCTACGCCGCGGCGGGGATGGGCGATCACCCGGAACGGGCCCGTGCCGGCGGGCGTGGCGCGGAATCGAGCCGGGTCGGCCGGCCGTCACGGGTGTCCTGGACCGCTGCGCCCCCGCCCTGCGGCGGGCGGGCCGCGTCGGCGACGGCCCGCAGGGACGCGGCCCGGTTCGCCCTGCGCAGCCGGCGCACGGCCGGCGCGTCGCTCAGGCGCGATCGAGTACCGGGAGCGGACCCAGGTCGATCGGGCCCTGGCCGATCACTTCATACTGGCGGGTCGGCAGGCCGCGGCGCAATCGCGCGTAGGTCGCCAGCGCCCACAGCGGGAAGAAGCGGCTGTAGCCGTAGTAGCGCAGATAGAACACGCGCGGGAAACCGGTGCCGGTGTAGAGCTGGTCATCCCATTCGCCGTGAGCGTCCTGATGCCGGATCAGGTAGTCGATGCCGGCCTTGACCTCCGGCGCGTGCACCTCGCCCACCGCCATCAGGCCAATCAGCGCCCACGCAGTCTGCGCCGCGGTGCTCTCGCCCTTGCCTTTCAGCATCGGGTCGTCGTAGGTGTTACAGCTCTCGCCCCAGCCGCCATCGTCATTCTGGGTGCTCTTGACCCAGTCGACGGCCTTGCGGATGTAAGGCTTCGCCGGGTCCTCGCCGATGGCGCCGAGGCCCGCGAGCACGCTCCAGGTGCCGTAGTGGTAATTGACGCCCCAGCGGCCGTACCAGGCGCCGCTCGGGTCCTGGTCGCGCTTCAGGAATTCAATCGCACGTGCAGCCGGCGGGAACTGGGCGTCGTAGCCCAGCATCGCGAGCACCTCGATGCAGCGGGCCGTCAGGTCCGCAGTACCCGGATCGACCAGCGCGCCATGGTCGGCGAACGGGATGTTGTTGAGGTACTCGTAGTTGTTGCCGATGTCGAACGCGCCCCAGCTGCCGTCGGGATTCTGCATGCCGAGCAGCCAGTTGACCGCCTGGTTCAGGCGCTTCAGCTTGCCTTCGCTGTCCTGCGCGCCGGCGCGCAGCAGCGCCATGAGCACCATCGCCGTGTCGTCGACGTCCGGATACTTGTCGTTCTCGTACTGGAAGGCCCAGCCGCCGGAGGCGAGGCCCTTCGCGTTGTCGCACCAGTCACCCGGGACGAAAATCTGCTGGTCGAACAGCCATTCGACGGCCTGCCTGACCGCGGGATGCTCCGGATGCGTGCCAGCTTCGGTGAGTGCCGACAGCGTGAGGCAGGTGTCCCACACGGGGGACACGCAGGGCTGGACCCAGGTTTCCTGCTCGCCCTCGACGACGAGGTCCTCGATCGCGCGCAGGGAGCGCACGAGGTCCGGATCGTCCGGCGCGGCGCCGAGCAGTTTGAACGCCATCGCCGCATTGGCCATCGCCGGGTAGATCGCCCCGATGCCACCGACGCCCTTCGTGTGGTCCCGCAGCCAGCGCTCGGCGCGCTTGAGCGCCGGCTCCCGCACGAAGGACGGGATGTAGGGGTCGACGGCTTTCAGGACGCGATCGATGAGGAGGAAGGTGTTCCCCAGCCATTTCCCCGGCTTGAACTTGTCGAGGTTGCGCAGGGTCTCCGGCGCCTCGTTGAACAGTTCACGCACGCCCTGCTCAGGCTTGAGCTTCATGACCGGCCGCTTCGCGAAGATGATCAGCAGCGGCACGATGACGCAGCGCGACCAGTACGACACCTTGCTGAGGTTGAAGAACCACCACTTCGGCAGGTACATGATTTCGACCGGCATCGCCGGCACGGTTTCCCACGGCATCTGGCCGAACATCGCGAGCGCGATACGGGTGAACACGTTGCAATGTTCCGCACCCCCGTTGGCCTTCACCCAGTTCCGCGCATGCACCATGTGCGGCGCGTCCGGCGCGTCGCCGGCGAGCTTCAGTGCGAAATAGGCCTTGACGGTCGCGCTCATGTCGCCCGGACCCTCTTCGTACAGGGACCAGCTGCCGTTCTCGTGCTGCCGCCGCCGCAGGTAGCGGGCCAGCCGCTGCTCGCGCTGGGCGTCCACGATGCCGAAGAAATATTGCAGCATCAGGTATTCGGCCGGGATCGTGACGTCCGCTTCCAGGTCGAAGCGCCAGTGGCCGTCATGGGCCTGGCGGGAGAGCATGGCCTGCGCGGCATGCGTCATGGCCATCTGCACGGGATCTGCCGAGGGTTCCAGCGCGTGTACCGCAGGCTGCAGGAAGACGTCGGCGCGTGTTCCGTTGAGTGCCTGCGTAGCCAGTTCAATTCGTTCGTTCATGCTGCCGCTCATTTGTGAGGTCTTGCCTCAGATGGGGGTCTTCCGCCGCGCCGCAGTAAAGTCGTGCGCCGGCGAAACCACTGCCAACCCGCGCCTCAGTCAATGACGCGCGTCGACGGTTCCCGACCGCACCGCAATGCGACCGGGCTGCATCCTGTCGATGTTTGACATTCCACTCGGGGCCAGGCGGGAGTCAGCGGCCCGCCAGCATTTTTATTTTTGTGCCAAAACGCAACAACATTCTATTGGAGAAGGCAGCAAATGCAAACGCTTACGCGCGACTCGAAACTGTCATGAGCGACTTGTTGCAATAGAGCAACGGACGCCGGGCCGGTGGCGCCCGTGATGGCGCCACCGGCCCTTGGACGCGTGGAGGAGAGGATGGTTCGCCGCAGCAAAAAGCCGCGGGTCGTCACCAGCCCGGACGGGCCCGCCCGGGCGAAGTGCGCTGCAGCCACTCGAGGAAACCGTCGAACAGCAGGGGACGGCTGAAGAGGAAGCCCTGCACCACCTCGCAACCCTGGCGGCGCAGGAAGTCGAGCTGGGCCTCGTTCTCGACGCCTTCGGCAACCACGTTGAGCCGCAGCGCCTGGCTCAGCGCGAGGATGGCCTGGGTGATGGCCTCGTCGTCCGGGTCGCCCGGCAGGTCCCGGATGAAGGAGCGGTCGATCTTCAGGCCGTCGATCGGGAATTTCTTGAGGTAGGCCAGCGACGAATAGCCGGTCCCGAAGTCGTCGAGGTAGATCGAGGTGCCGAGCGCCTTCAGCTCGTTGAGTGCGATCTGGCTGGCCTCGGTATCGTCCATCAGC
>Ga0255182_1001042_pt1 | contig 15670 bp, 8 predicted proteins | sample Atl_UVDOM_RepA_8_FD_188420 | JGI IMG/M metagenome (GOLD analysis project Ga0255182, IMG submission 188420) | Freshwater microbial communities from Altamaha River, Georgia, United States - Atl_UVDOM_RepA_8d | ecosystem: Environmental > Aquatic > Freshwater > River | place: USA: Georgia | collected...
CCGGTCCCAGCATTCGCTGAGGAAATCGCTGACGAGACCGAAATGGTCGGTCACGTGCTCGGTGGGATTCAGCTTCGGGAAGTCCCACCCAGGCACATACGCGTGCAGACGGTCCATGAAGGCCGTGTCGTTGCGCATCTCCGGGGGCAGCGGGCTCAGCAGGTGTCCGACTCGCTGCTGCTGCTCGACGTCCACGTCCAGGTTGCCGACCATGACGAGGCTGCCGTCGGCGCGAATGTTCTCCTTGCCGCGGCTGAACTGGCCCGACGCCATGTAACCCTTCATGATGTTGACGCCGTCCTTCTGATCGAACGAGATGCCCGATACCTCGTCGAAGCAGACCACGTCGTACTGGCAGACCAGGCCTCTTTGTCCGGTCGAGTTGTTAACGAACATCTTCGCCACCGTCGCCTTGCCGCCGGAGATCAGATGTGAGTACGGTGAGATCTGCTGGAACAGGTGGCTCTTGCCCGTTCCGCGGGGGCCAAGCTCGACCATGTTGTAGTTGCGCTCGACGAAGGGCACCATCCGCAGGAGGACGACCCTCTTGGCGCGATCTGAGAGCGCCGACGCTTCCAGGCCGATCGAGCGCAGCAGGAAGTCAATCCATTCCGCGACAGAGAAGGTCTGCCGCGCCTTCATGAGCACATCCAGCACATCCGACTTCGACATCTGGATCGGCCGCAGGGCGTCCACCTTGAACGGCCGCCCTCCGGTCTGCTGGGCAATGACGCCGTCGTAGCTCAGCGTCACCTCCGCATAGAAGCCGTCGGTCAGCATGCGCTCGTTGTCGCGGACCGTCTGGTCTTCGATGCGGACATCGCGCAGCGCAAGGCTCGGCAGCTCGGCCAGGTAGCAGTCGTTCTTCGCGTCGAGCCGGGCGCGAACGATGTCGATCAGCTTGACCGACCCTGTTTCCTTGGCTCGCGCCTTGAACAGTTCCTCCTCGCCGGTGCGCACCGTGCGATCCTTCAGCTGCTTCTCGACGATCTGCAGACCTTCGTTGATCTCGTTTTCGTCGACGCTCGCGCAGTAGCGGCCCAGCAGGAACTCGACGACGTAGGTCGGCACCGGGTACTGGCGCGAGTACTTGCGTACGAGGTCTTTGCGGACCAGGTAGCCGTCGAAGGCCGACGCCGCGAGCCTGTCCAGCGCATCCAATTCCATGCTCATTGCCCTTCTCCAATCGTCGTGGGCCGATAGTCGAGCACCCGTCCCGTTGCATCGAGGACCACGGCCATCGCCGCCGTTCCCTCGTAGTCGTCGCGCTCGACGGCCAGGCTCGCTTGACCGTTGCTGCCCAGATCCTTAGCCGTGGCGATGCGCTGCCCTTCCGGATCGGCCTGCTTCCAATTGCGGCGAAGTTCGACGCGCAGTCCGGCGGCGTTCGTGTCAACGACGACCCGGCAACGCATGCCCCGCCAGCTGATCTCGGTGATCTGCGCCTTCAACGCGACTTCGCCCTGCTCCACCAGCATGTCGGGCACTACGCATTCCTGCGGGCTGACTCCACCGTGGGCGTATTCAGTGTTGACGATGAACGAGCCGATACCCGGCGGCGAGGCGATGCGTGCGTGGGCGTTCCAGAACCACCCGAACGTGGGCACGTCCGGGCTCGACTCGCCTTGCACGGAGGCACACCGCGCCCATTTGGTGGCGACCAGGTGAGCCGGCAGCTCCACCTTGGGCATGCCGCCCGGCACCAGCAACCAGCCGTGGTCAGTCACTACACGAACGCGCGTCCAGCCCGTGCCGAGTAAGGCCGAGACGCGATCGGCGATCGCCTCGATCTCGACATCGATGTGCCGCACGAGCGACGCCCCCAGTGAATGGCCCATCTCGTCCAGACGTCCGATCTCTGTCCAGCCACCCTTTTCGGTGTTGGCAGCCAGCGTCGTCTCGTCAGCATCCAGGACCTCGACACCGTGACGAGCCATCTCGTCGCGCAGGCGTGAGGCATTCACCGGTTGCTTGCTGACCGCAAGGACGGGGTTGAAATCCTCGGCTGATGCGGCGCCTTCACACGCCGTATGGGCCGGCGAGGCTAGCGGCTTGGCGGTGGCGGTGACCGTGGGAAACGGCGCGAGGCGATGCCCAAGCTTCACTCTCAGCCCACGTTGCTCCAGCCGCTCCTGAAGCATTCCTGCGACATCGAATCGCAGACCGTCGGCGAACACCAGGCAGGTCTCAGGCTCTGCCCTTACACCCAAGACCAGCCGGCGGTACTCGGCCTCGTTCTGAGCGGCAAGCTCCTGAAACCTGCGGGCGGACTTGTCCAGCCACGGCGCGTAGAGCGCCCGCACCACCTTTGCGACGAGTGCGCTGTCTGAAGGCGACTTTGGGTAGTTCATCGCATCGAGCGCAGCTCGATCACAGCGCCAACCCTCGGTGGCATAGTCCGCCGCCATCGCTGCCAGCGATGCGCCGCCCAGCGCAGAGCGCGCCAAGGTCGCGAGCCGTGCCAGGGGCTCCAGCGCGTGGGCCATCATGCTGTAGCCGAGGTCCGCCCAAACCCAGGATCGCCGATCGCGGTTCTCTGACTCCAGCTCGAGAACACGGGCACACAGCTTCTCATGCGGCATGGCCACCGCCGCCTCCAACGCATATCGGAGCTGAGCCTCCTGCTCGTCGTTCACCTGCGGCTGGCGCGCTCGGTCAACGAGCAGATCACGCGGCCTGGCGTGGCGAAGCAGCTCGGTGACGCCGGGGTAACCCCGTGGGGCGTCGCGGAACCGGCGCCAGACGTCTTCCCACTTGCCGTTGCCGTTGAGCATCAGGTCGCCTGCCCGTGCCGGGCCATCCTTGTCGGGGTCGAATCCGAACTCGCGGGCGCAGATATTCCTGAACGCCTCCCACCTGGACGTGTCGCAACGCGCCTGGAACGCTTCAGGCTCCGACATCCAGCCGAGCAGATCACGAACGGGATCACCCACCGAAAGCCGGTCGAAGTCATCCGCATCCAGTCGGCGCCCTCTCAGCGGTGCAATGGCCTCGGTAGCCAGCACCGGCAGCGCGCGCATCAGCGCCTCGCGGGTTCGCATGTCCAGCGACAGGTCGAGACCCAACGCCGCCTCGGAGGTCATGAACGCCTCCACCGTCCAATCCCGGCCGTTCTTCTGGTGCCACACCGCTCCGCGGTATTGAAGCTCGATCAACGGGTGGAGCAGATCGGGGCAGTCTCCGCCCGCTCGCAGTTCCTGCCGGCTGACGCCCGGCAAGTACAGGATGGGCACGGTGCCGGGCGGTGGCGCCAGGTCGGGCAGCGTCCGGTCGACGACGCACTTGAGCCAGATGGCCGGCCCGGTGCGCTGCGCCGGGGCGTAGTCGCCCAGCACATACAGGTGAGCGCAAGCCTTTTGTAGAACCGGTAGGAGCGGCCGCCACTGACCGTCCGCATCGGTCCACAGCAATGCGACGGGATCGGCAACGCCTTCGGGTGAACGCGTTGCCGCTGCGAGCGACGCCAGCAGCGCGTCGAGCAGTGTCGGTGCGCCAGCGGGACGATTCACTTCGTGCACCCCACGCGACGCGCGACTTCCTGGCACAGCGCTTCGAAATCACCGCGGCACTGCTGTACGTTCGCCTGGTGTGCACCGATTGCGCCATCGGCGCTGGTCAGGTCGAACATCGGCTTGCGCGCCTCCATGGCCATTGGCATGAGGCTGCGGTAGTGCTTGATGCGTTGAATCTGGTTGGCGTCCGGCGTGTTGCTCTTCCCCGTCTGCCCCAGCACGCTCTCCTGATAGCCACCTGGCAGCCGCCGCTGCCACTTGGCATAAGCCTTGGTCGGCCTACCGAGGCGCTCTGCATGCTGCATCAGCACGTAGCCGACTGGAGCCATCTGACCTTGCGGCATTTCACCGAGCGCGCCCGGGGCCTTGGCCAAGGCTTGCTGCCAAGTGTCTCGCCACTGACGCAAGGTCGGGCCCAGGTTCTTCAGGCCCTGCAGGGAGAAGAGGTCGGGGGCGACGGGTACCACTACGTGACTAGACGCCACGAGCGCGGCACGGTTGATGGCACCGAGGTTTGGCCCCACGTCGATGAGCACGAGGTCTGCCCCGTGCTGCTGCGCTGCGCTCCGTATCACGCGCCAGAACGCGGTGGTGACGCGGAATGCCCGCTCCCGCCCTTCGAGACAGCGAGGCCATTCCGTCGATAGATCATCCTCGATTCGCGACAGCGCCAGATCGCCGACGAGCAAGCCGAGCCCGCCCGCCAGCGACTCGACGTGCGCCGGCCGAACGTCGCCCGTGCCACCGAAGAGCGGCGCCACCGCGCCGTGCAGCGTTTGAGGATGATCGTCGTCCGGCCACAGCGCTTCGAGCCGGTCTTCGTCCAACGCCATGATGGACAGGTTGGACTGCGGGTCGAGGTCCACGGCCAGCACCCGGTAGCCGAGTTCCGCGAACATCCAAGCCGCGTGATAGACCAGCGAGGTCTTGCCCACCCCACCCTTGTTGTTGAAGAAGGCAATGCTGATCATGGTTGCTCCCCGGCGACGATGGCGGCCACGAAGCCCGGCTGCACCTCGAAGCGCAGCCGCTGCCCCAGGGCCTTGCGCGCGATCGCGATGCCGGCGCCGAATCGCTGCACATAGCCCAGCGCGCGCAGCGCCTCGGCGAGGTTGGGGTTGCGGTAATCGGTGATGCCCGGCTGGCCGAAGTTCTCCGGCGTCACGCTCCCGAAAGGCCCGCCCGGGTTGTGGATCTCGATGCGGTCGTCGAACCAATACACGCGCACCGGGGCATTCGTGGCCTCGTAGCTCCGGTGCATGTACGCGTTGCGCACGAGCTGCCGCAGCGCATCCATCGGATACGCCTCGTTGCGGGACTCCTGCACGGTGTCAGCGAAGCGAACGCCGCGCAGGTTGTGAGCATCGAGCTTCTCTTCCAGCCGACGGATCTGGTCGGCGACGGTGCCGTGAATCGACTCCTCGTCCGCTACCGGCGCGGTGAGGTCGTCGCCTGCGAGTCTGAGGAACTGTGTATAGGCCCCGGGCAGCCAATCGGCCGGCGACTTGCCGATCACCAGCAGACCGAGCACTGTAGGCCGCGGCTCGGCATCGCTCAGCACGAGCTTGGTTGCCGCAAGCCGTTGCTCGTAGCTTCGCTCGTTGGCCGCCAGTACGTCCCGCGCGACCGACGATGGCAGGTACTCCTGCTCGAAGCGCAAGCGATCCAGGTCGTCCATCGTGGCGTCCGCGACCGGTTGCACGTCGAAGGGCCGGTCCCGGTGCCGGCGGCGCTCGTTGAGGATGCGTTCGTCCTGCGCGCTTGCGAGCCCCCGCCGGGGTCCCCAGCGAACATGGATGCGCTGCTTGAATCGCACGGGCGGCGAGTCGCACGGCCATACGGTCACCACAGCCAGATCGTGGCCGCACAGATGTCGCTTCTCGACGAGCAGGGTCGGCGGGGGAACGATGTTGCCGTCGGTCTTGATGTCGGCGAGCTGGCGCAGCAACTCGTCGGAAACGCCGAACCCTTCAACGGGGTTGCCGTCGTCTCTCGCGCCGATGAATACCACGCCTGGCGTTTCGTGACCGGGAAGATCGTTGGCGAACGCGCAGACGGCCTCGCGCACGGTTGTAGGCGCGTCGCCCTTGAACGACTGCTTGCGCTCGACGCAGTCCGACTCCAGGTCCGCCAGCATCGCTTCGAGTTCGGCATCGGCGTATGGCTTCATTGGCTTTTCCTCCTGTCGCGAGCGGCTTGCTTGAATGCCCGCGTGTAGTGCAGGTCGTTCCAGCGGTTCCCGTCCGGTTCCTTGCCCCGGCCGCCGAAGTCCTTCTGGTCATCCTTGTTGTCCGGATCCCAGCCCCAGAACCATGGGAAGTCCTCGCGCGGACGCTGCGGCTCCTTGCCGCGGTCCTTGTCCCACTTGATCTTGGGCGTCGTTCGCAGGATGCAGGCGCCCTTGGCGCGCGCACCGAGCGGCCTTGCGGTCATGAAGGGGCGGATGTTGATCCGCACACCGTCGTTGATATCTGGCTCCCACCCGATCGGCTGCTCGGCGAGCGGCTTCCAGCGGACGAAGAGGTCGTAGGGCGGCTCGCCGGCAAGGATGTTCGTCAACTCGGCCTTGAGATGCTCCGCCGCCGCGACCCGCGCGTCCGCCCCTTCAATGCCAGCCTTCTGGTCAGCGCGCTGCCGGTCGATCCAGTCACCGAGATAGGAGTACAGCAGCTTCTCCAGCGTGCGCCGTCCCTCACCGTTCGGCGCGGCCAGGCGGTGGTAGTTCACCAGCGCATGGAAGCCGTCGCGGCGGCCGTCCCAGATGTGCCAGACGAAGGGTCGCTGATGGAACAGTTCGCAGTGCTGCTCGAAGAAGCCGTCGCGAAGCCAGTCGTCGAGCGTCTTGCCGGCGAAGCCGACTTGTGCAAGCAAGTTGTCGAGCTTGGATCCAGACCAGTCTCTACCGAAGGCATCCGATAGCAAAGCGGTCAGGCGCGCTGCTGCCGGCTGCTCACCCTTGACTGGGTTTAGGGTCACGATGCCATCGTGATCGGTGTGCTTCTCTAGCCCGTCAGAGCTCAGCGCTGAGCAGTCGGGGCAGTTCCAACCCGCTTGACGTGGCCAGACAAAGCCAACCAGGCGAGCAATCGCAACCTGCAATGCCCCATCGATCCCACTCGGATGCCCGTGGAACTGCACTTGCGTTGGATCCTGATCAGCAAGACCCGGAAGGCCATCCGCATAGTTCGCGGCCGCAACCTGCATCCAATGTTGAGCGTCGAATGGGACATCCGTCACAACACTAGTTGCTGCCGAAACGCGGGGGTCGATGCTGCGAACAAGATGTTCGTACTCCCTTGACGAGAGAAACGCGTAAAGCGCAGGAAGATGTGTTGAATCCCGCGGTGCCACGAGTACAGCGCCTTTAGAGAAACAGCCACCGATGAACAGAGTTGCTGTGATCCCACGCACACGGCCAACCAGTACCCCCTTGCGATTCCAGAGCTGGGTGTTCTGAATCCTCGCCTGGCTGCTCTTCGCCAGATCGCCCATGCCGTTCTCCCAAAGAACGCAGAGCGAGGTATCGCAGTAGTGCCAGTGCTCGAATCCTGGGCCGCAGTACGGGATCCATGACCCGAGATCCGAAACCTCCCAGAACCTGCGCAAGAAACGATCGTTGTCTCCGGTCGAGCAGCCCTCCCCAGCGTCTACAAGCTCGGCAAGTCGTCTTGAACCTGTCAACTGCGCTAGCGAGATTCTGTGCTCGCGCGCTTCCAGCAGCTTCTGTTGTGACACCTTGATCAGGGAAGAGAGCTCGGTCCCGCTGCTCTGTACAGGTAATCCAGCCAGCGCGCGAGCCTTCAGTTCCAATCCAATAACCGAGCTCCCAGGTTTTGTGGATACATCTGCCCCATAGAAAAGGTGACTGATGTCAGCATGCTGGTTGTTCGCAATGAACAACACAGTATTGGGACCTCGGTTCGCGAAGGTCTGCCACGCCTCCTCCCCAAGAACCGCTGCCATCGCCCACCGGGACTGGGTAAGAATCCATTTTCTGAAGTCGCGATATGCCTTTCCAACCCACCAGTTTTGAGGAACGACCACGCCTACGGTGCCATATGGATGCACGAACTCAGCGCAGCGACGTACGAACAACGTCGCGAGGTCTGCTGCCCCAATTCGAAAATAGTTATCCGCGAAACTTGCCAAGACTTCTGAGTGACCCTCGCGGCCGAGATACGGCACGTTAGTCGCCACAAGCGTGAAACGGCCCGCCAGGACCTCGGCCGCCTTCGCAAGCCCCTGCGCCGCGACCGCCATCTCTGCGAGCTCCGCGGTCTCAGCCTTGGACATGACTTGAGCGAGCAGTGGCTCGAGGTCGTCAAAGCCGTGCTCGAACAGATCGCCGCCGGCAGCGCGCGGGTCGATTAGGCTGCCGAGCCACGGCGCGCGTACAAAGAGGTCGTACAGCCGCTCGAACCCCCGCTTCATCGCATCCGAGAACAGGTTGTCCTCGGTGCCCAGCAGATCGGTCGTCGGCGGCACCGGCAGCGCCTGCGCGGCCCGCTCGGCAAGCTTCAACCACTCGGCTTTGGACACGCCGAGCGAAAGCCCCGAGCAGGCGAGGTGAAATGTCGGAAGCTGCCGAAACCCGGCCCGCCGCCAGGCAGCCAGCGCGAGGTTGAAGGCCGCGATCTGCGTGCAGCGCGGATCGATCTCGAGCCCGAACAGGTTGTCCCGCAGCACGGCCTCGATGGCGACCTCTGCCGATATGTTCTCTTCGGCGGCCCGCATCGCCGCGAGCATGGGCAGCGCGAACACCAGGAAATGCCCGCTGCCCATGCAAGGGTCGAGCAGCGTGATGTCCTTGGCCGCCTTGGGCCACCCGTCAAACGTTCCGGCAGCCGGCCTCCACGGTTTCCCGTCCTCGCGGACGAAGCGCAGGTAAGTCCACTCGACATCGCCGACCACGCAGGCCGCGCGCAGCTCCCCCTCGCTCGCAGCCGACTCGGCCAGAGCAGGCTTCGCAGCGAGCACCTTTCCCGCCCACCACGCGCCCAGCGTGTTGTGCAGCAGGAAGAGCACCATGTAGTCCTCGGTGAACAACTGCGTCACCGCCGGCAGTTCGTCGGCCCCGATCTTCTTCTCCGACCGGTTGACCTCTTCCTTCCGGTCCGCCTGCCAGTATTGGTACACCCACCCGAGGCTGTCGTCAGCGACGAACACGTCCCGCGGCAGCGACTTCATCAGGTCTTCGAGCGCCGAGCGCGTCTCCGGCGGGAGCCCTACTTCGAGCACTGGATCGCCGGAGCGGAAGATCTGCGGCAGCATTCGCTGCGCGTAGTCGGCGGCAAGCTCGAGCCAGTCGCGCCCCTCAGCGCGGGCCAGCTCTTCGCACTCTGCCAGCGAGATCGCCACGCCCGACTGCGGCTCGATGAGGAGTTCGCACTCCGCCAGATAGCGGGCGAACAACAACCGATGCCAATGCTCGTAGGCGCACTCGGTCGTCAGCCGATCGATGCCCTGCACCCCACGACGATCGTCGCGCCGGTCGCCAAGCTGCCTGCCATGCGCGCGCAGACGATTGCGCAGCTCGCGCTGCGACAGCGTCATGCTCGGCCAGGGCTCGTGGTGTTGCACCGCAAGCTGCTCGATGACCTTGCGTGCGCCGGCCTCGGCGGTGCGGCGCGCCGCTCGCACGGTGTTTTCGAGCGAGCGGCGAAGCTCGCGGGTGAGTGTGGTCATGCGTATTGCCTCGTCAGTTGACCAGCACCGGCCCCTGCTTCAGTCCCTCGAGCAGCCTTGACTTCTGGCGCCCAAGCCAGGCATCGACCTCCTGCTCCGATCGCAGCGTGCTGCGTTCGACGCTGACGGTCTGCACCTTCGGCTCCAGTAACTTGGCAGCACGTTCGATGGCCTGCTGGACCCGCCCCGGAATCGCATCGCGCTCGGCCAATGCCACCTTCAACGGGCGACCATCGAGGTGCCGGCCAAGCGCCTCATCGCTGGACACGTCGGGCTTCACCGGAACAGTCAGGCCGACAGCAGCGAGGATGCCGGCCTGCTGCGTTGGATCAAGCCTGGCCCAGTTCTCGTTGCCCGCCAGCGCGGCGAGCGCCTGGTCGTACGCGGCGGTGTGATCGGCATGCGCGCCGTTCACGGCCTCACGCAGCAGACCGGCGATGGCCACTCGGATCGGCGCCACGGAATCCGTCGGCTCCAGCAGCAAACGGTGCGTGCGGATCGCCTCGATCTGGTCCAGGTGGGGCTGCATGCCCGGGAGATCGCCGGCATGGCGCGCGAGATGCTCGACGACCGCCCACGAAGGCAGGCGCTTCGCGGCCAGGTCGCGCGCTGCCGTCCAGGTCTTGATGCGCGATTCGAGGTCGGCGGCCTTGTCTTTGATCGCAACGAGTTGCTCGTTGCCCACCAGGCGCTGCATGTCCTCGATATCCGTCGTAGCCGGCTGCATCGGCAGTGGTGCGTCGCCGCCGGCAGCTCGCGCGAGGTTCACCAGCGCGGTGAGGAACTCCGGCGCCTTGGCGCTCTCTTCGCCGCTCTTGCATTGAACGAGCTGCGTCAGCAGCTTTCTCAGCTGCAGCCGATCCTGGACCGACAGCGTCGCGTGTTCGACACGGAACTCGGCCTTGGCGATCTTGTTCTGGTCAAGCTGCCCGAGTGGAATGGCCACGCCGTTGGAGGTAGCCGTGATGTGCTGCGACCGGTGGAGGGCGATCAGCGCCGCGTCGATGGCGTCCTGCGGCCACCCATAGGGCGACGCGCGCAAAGCCTTGCGGATTTCTCCTCCGATCTTGCCCGCACCGATCGCTGAGATCACCTGCATGCAGACCGGATGCTTCTCCGTCGCATCGGCATGGCCGACGGGCTGGAAGGGTTGATCCGCGCCGTCGCGTGCGCGCTTGATCGCCGCTTCCCACGCGCCGGAGTCCGCATCCTTGAAGCGCGGGAACAGACGCACCAGCGAGTCCGCGGCGCCATCGCGGATGCGCTCATCGAGCGTCAGGCGGATCAGCTCGTTGCCACCGCCCTGGAAGACTTTCGCATTGGCCACGATCTCGCGCACCAGGCGGTCGCGCTCGCCCGCCGCCTTCGCGTAGCGGCTGTCCATGCTTTGGCGCGCCTCGCGCCCCTCGTCTCCCGTGGGTATGCCTTTGGCGGCGAGGGTCTGTTGTGCCGCCTCGGCCTCGACGATCAGGCGGCGCAGGTCTTCGGCCGACTGGCGCGGGATGAAGACGTAGAGGATCGGGCTCGTCGCGCCGGCGGCCCGCGCGGCATCCACCATCTGCTTCTCGGCGGCCGACCAGCCATCCTGGATCCACACCGGGATGCTGGCACCGTCGGCGTCCGGCGGCGTGGCGTCGCGCGAGATCAGGAACTGGCGCGGCTCCTTGGCGGCGCCCTGGATCAGCTTGACGGCTCGGACGATCTTGTCGGTCTCGGAATAGAGCAGCTGGTCACGCTGGAACTGAACTGCTGCGTCGTCGTTGTTGAGCTTCGTCTGGCGGTTGCGGAACTCGCGGTCCCATTCGCTGCCCTCCCGCGTCTGCAGCCGGTACTCGTCGCCCACCTGCATGAGAACGCCGTCCTTGGCCAGCTTCTCGAGAACGGCCCCGACATCCGAGCGCAGCTTGCCGTTGTCGGCCGTCAGGTCTTCAACCAGCAGGTCGGCCAGGTGCTCTTTCTTGGCGCGCACGCCGATGTCGGCCCCGCTCTCGCGGGTGAGCTTGCCGATCAGGAAGACGAGACCGCAGACACGCTGCGCCAGCGCGCCGTCGGACTTGCCGACCTGGATGATGCGTTCGTTGATCTCACGCAGCAGCACGCCGGTGTTGACCATTTCGGGCGCGAGCGCCTCGAACAGTTCGTCGCCGGGAACCACGGCACCGAGGGGGCGGCCGGAGATCTTCTTGATCGCGTCGTAGATGATGCGAAGTTGGGAGCGCAACTGGCTGTGTGTGCCTGCCGCGTCGATCTGCCGGAAGCAGTTCTCCCAGAACCGCCGGCGCACCGGCAGCAGCGGGTAGTCCTCGACGATGACGGCGCGGTCTTCGACGACCTCACCGATGCGCGTGCCCTGCAACTGCCGCGAGATCTCGCCGGCGTTGGCGTCGAGCAGCTTGCGAACCTCGCCCACGGACGCGGGCTTCTTGTGCAGCAGAACCTTGCGGGTCACCTGCTCGACTTCGGCGTCCGACAGCGGCACGCGGATCGTGAAGCGGTCCATCAGCTTCTGCAGCAAGGGCACGTCCGTCAGCGCGCTCTGGCCCGCGCCAACGATCATCACCTGGCTGTCGAGCTGCTTGCACACAGCCTCGGCGACCTCGGTCACGAGTACCGAGCGGTCGTTGGATTCGCCGATGTACTGCTGCACCTCGTCGAGGATGAGCAGCGCGCAGGGCGTGCGGCCATCGCGGCCGTGGAGCTTGAGCGCCTCTTTGACGGTGGAGAGGAACTCCTCGGTCGTGATGTCGCGCGCCATCGGCGGGTAGCTTGCCCGCAGCGTTTGCCGCGCCTCGGCGTCGCTCGATGCGTAGCCCGGATCGCAAGCCAGCAGCGCCTTCGCGATCGGTCCGCTCACGTACAGGTTGTTCAGTTCCCGGTCGAATGCTTTGCCGGCGGCCTCGACCGAAGCCTTCACCTTGTCGAAGTATCCCTGCGAATGCAGCCACAGGCAGAAGCGTGCCTGGGGGTACTGCTCCGGCAGACCTACAGCGCGCAGCAGGATGCCCAGGATCGTGAGCCTGACCTGGTCGGTGGTTCCGCTGGGCAGTGAACCCGCCGCCGCGAGCAAACCGCCGGCGCGCCGGCCTGCGGTGTCGAGTTCACGCAGAAGTTCGCGCAACTCGTCCGGCATGGCCGGGACGATGGCTCTGGCGGTCGCCCCGTCCGGAAAGGCGGTGTCCTGCCACAGGTGACACAACATCTTGAGCAGGTGCGACTTGCCGCTGCCGAAGAAGCCGCTGACCCATGCAGCTTTCTGGTTGGTCTTGCCCAGACTGTCGAGGTACGAGCGGATGATCCTCTGCACGCCGTCGGCGTACTGGCCCTCGCACACGAACGTCGAGAGTTCGCCGCGCAGCTCTTCGAGTGCCTTTGCGTTATGGCTGTCGACGATCCGCGCCTGCCCCTGGTTGACCAGGGGGAAGGTATCCGGATCTCGCTGCAGAACGTCCTTGATCTTCATTCCACTCCTCCGTCCCCGTGCAGGGTGATGGGCACGGCCATGTAGTTCCAGCCGTCGCGGGCATCGAGCAGGCGGTAGTTGCTGCGCTCGAGATGCCCGGGAAAGAACACCACGAGGCGGCCCTTGATGTCGGACTCGACCATCTTCAGGATGTGCGACAGCCGAGCGAAGCCAAACAGCGCGCCAACGCCGAACAGCGCAACGACGGAGTCTTCGGTGATCTCGGGGCCATTGAGGATGGCGCGGAGCCGTTCGGCCACGTACTCGGGGAACTCGGCCTGCAGCTTGAGCTGCAGGTCCTCGGGCGCGGCGAAGTACTCCTCGCGGTAGTCGTCGGCCGCCATCCACGCGGCGAACGCCTCGGAGATGTCCAGCTCGTGCCAGTCGTGCCCTGCCTGTCGTGTCGCCGTCTCGAACGCCACCTTTCTTGCCCTCAGCGTCCGCTCGAGTTCCTTGTCGTACACGAGCATGACCACACGCTGAGCACCCGAGACGGTTCGCTGCCAGGGCGTCGCGATGTGCCGACCAAAACGATCTGCCAGGTCTTCGATGCGGGCCATGTCAGCTCCGTCCCTCTGCAGGGTCCAGTCGATCGAGCGCTAGATCCACGACGTCGCCCGCGATGCGCAGATCGATGAGCCCGATGCGCTTGGCTTCGACGGCCAGGTCGCGCGCCGCGACGGGCGTGCAATCGAGCAGCGACACCCAACCGGTCGCGAAGAGTGAGGCGCCGCGAAAGCCGACGGCGTGACCGAGATACAAGCCGAAGGCGACGCTCCCCGGCGTCGCCCGCACCAGCGCCCGCTTCTTGAAGGTTCGCCCGACGAGGTGCCCGGCCTGCTCCCACGAGCTGGCGACGTTGCGGATGACCTTGTCCAGGGTCGCTTCGCTGAGGCGCTCATCGACAGCGTCCTTTAGCGCCGCCCTGATCGCGTCGCGCTGCACGTCGCTTCCAGCGGCCAGCGCCAGTACGGGCGACACGGTCGCGGCAAGCAATGGATCGCGTGCGAGTGCGCATTGCAGCGCCAGCAGGGGGCGGCCAGGAACGTCAACGGACCAGAGTCGCCGGAGCACACGAAAGAGCGGAATCCGTGGGTCCAAGCCGTAGAGCTCTCCAAGCCGCTGGTTGGTGAGCCTCCGGGTCGCGGTGGTCGCCTTGCCAAGGCAGTTGCCCTCGACGATCGCCGTCGCGTAGTCCTCGCGCGATGCCGTCTCCGGCGCCGCCGCAAGCACCGCCGTGAGCTCGTCGAACATCATCGTTCGGCTCGTGTGGGTGCCCTTGGCGCCAAACCGAAAACCCACCTTCGCGGCGCGATCCGAGATACCTGCGGACGGAAATAGTGGGGAGGCTGAAGCCATGGCGCTGGAAGCTCAATTGTTCGCCGGCAAACTTGCCGGCGGGATGACTATGCCACGATCAGACTGAAAACACAAGAGCGCCAAACTCCGCCGGCAAACTTGCCGGCGGACGATTCGCGGCTGTCCTATTTGTCCATTGTTGCGGCTCGCTGACTTGTTGTCCCGGTGATCGCGACACCATCTTTCGTGACAGTTGTTTTATACACTTTTTGTGTCTACTATGGAGACCATGAACGACACGAAGACGTTCACCCTCGACGAGATCGCCGCGTTGGCCGAGCTGCCACGCCGCACCGTCCGGTACTACATCCAGTCCGGGCTGATCGATCGCCCGCAGGGTGTCGGCAAGGGTGCCTACTACACCCAGCGCCACGTCGAGCAGCTCCTGCTCGTACGGAAGTGGCAGCTGGCGGGGCTGTCTCTGGAACGGATCGGCGAACTGCTCAAGCAGCAGACCGCCGGCCCCCTGCCCCCGACGCCGCGGCGCCCCGGGACGGTGGAGGTTTGGAGCCACCTGGTCGTCGCCGACGGCGTCGAGCTCACCCTGGAACCCGGCCGCGCCGGCCTGACGCCGGAGCAGGTGCGTGCCTTCTTCCGCGCGGTGACGCAGGCCTACGCGCAGATTCACGAAAGCGAGGAAAAAGAATGAACAAGCTGGCATCGGCCCTCACCGGCCTGGAGGGCGAACGCGTCGCCCTGTGCGACGTCGCCGTCTCAGCGGTCCTGCAGGATCTGCTCGCCGAGGTCACGGTCTCGCAGACCTACCGCAACGAAGAGCGCACGAACATCGAGGCCGTCTACACGTTCCCGTTGCCGCTCGACGCAGTGCTGCTCGATCTCGAAGTCGACATCGGCGGGCGCGTGCTCAAGGGCGTCGTCGTCGAGAAGAAGGCTGCCGAGGAGAAGTACGAGGATGCCGTCGAGGCCGGCGACGCGGCCGTGATGCTGGAGGCCATCGAGCCAGGTCTCTACACGATGAATGTCGGCAATCTGCTCCCGCAGGAGACGGCGAAGATCACACTCCGCTACGCGATCCTGTACCGGTGGGCCGGCGATCGGCTGCGCTTCTTCCTGCCGACCACGATCGCGCCGCGCTTCGGCGAATCGCCACATCAGCCGCACCAGGCCCCGGAAGCCTCGCTCACGGTCGAGAACCAGTTCTCCCTGCGCGTGGAGGTGTTCGGTGCCCTGCGCGACGCGCAGTTCATTTGCCCGTCCCATACCGTCGAGTTGGTCAAGTCGCCGGAGAAGGCTGTGCTGTCCCTCCGGCAGCTCAAGGCCGTCATGGACCGCGACTTCATCCTGAACGTGAAGGCGCCGCAGGCGACGCGCAGCTTCGTCCTGTGCGGCCAGGATGGCGAAAGCATGACGGCGATCGCGAGCTTCCAGCCGTTCTTCCCGGGCCTGCAGCAGCCGCGTCCGCTCTCGCTGGCCATCGTCATCGACTGCTCCGGATCCATGCAAGGCGACTCGATGGAACAGGCCAAGCAGGCGCTGGACGGCATCCTCGAAAGCCTGCAGCCGCAGGACCGAGTGACGCTGATCGCGTTCGGCAATTCGACCAACGCGTTGTCGAGTCACCTCCTCCCTTGCAACAAGACCAACCTCACCAAAGCCAGGCGGTTCGCGAAGTCGTTGGACGCCAACATGGGCG
>Ga0255182_1001043_pt1 | contig 15667 bp, 9 predicted proteins | sample Atl_UVDOM_RepA_8_FD_188420 | JGI IMG/M metagenome (GOLD analysis project Ga0255182, IMG submission 188420) | Freshwater microbial communities from Altamaha River, Georgia, United States - Atl_UVDOM_RepA_8d | ecosystem: Environmental > Aquatic > Freshwater > River | place: USA: Georgia | collected...
GTGGCACTGCCCGGGCCACTCGGGCGGCGTGGCCTTCCTCAAGAGCCCGGTCGGCCAGATGTACCACCAGTTCTACGGCGAGAACATGCTGCGTGCCGATGTGTGCAATGCGGTGGAGGAACTCGGGCAGCTGCTCGACCACAACGGTGCGATCGGCGAGAGCGAGCGCAATGCCGCGCGCATCTTCAATGCTGACCACTGCTTTTTTGTGACCAACGGCACCAGCACCTCCAACAAGATGGTCTGGCACCACGCGGTGGCGCCGGGCGATGTGGTGGTGGTGGACCGCAATTGCCACAAGTCCATCCTGCACTCGATCATCATGACCGGGGCGATTCCGGTCTTTCTCAAGCCCACACGCAACCATTTCGGCATCATCGGCCCGATCCCCAGGAGCGAGTTCGAGCCGGCCGCCATCCAGGCCAAGATCAAGAAAAACCCGCTGCTCAAGGGCGTGGACGCCAAGAAGGTCAAGCCGCGCATCCTGACGCTGACCCAGTCCACCTACGACGGCGTGCTCTACAACACCGAAGCCATCAAGGGCATGCTCGACGGCTACGTGGAGAACCTGCACTTTGACGAGGCCTGGTTGCCGCATGCGGCCTTTCACCCTTTCTATGGGCCTTACCACGCCATGGGCAAGAAACGGGCGCGCCCCAAGGACACGGTGGTCTATGCCACGCAGTCCATCCACAAGCTGCTGGCCGGCATCAGCCAGGCCAGCCATGTGCTGGTGCAGGACGCGCAGAACACCAAGCTGGACCGCCCGCTCTTTAACGAGGCGTATCTGATGCACACCTCCACCAGCCCGCAGTACAGCATCATCGCCAGCTGCGATGTGGCCGCTGCCATGATGGAGCCGCCCGGCGGCACCGCCCTGGTGGAGGAAAGCATTGCCGAAGCGCTGGATTTTCGTCGTGCCATGCGCAAGGTGGCCGAGGATTACGGCAAGGACTGGTGGTTCAAGGTCTGGGGACCGGAGAAGTTCGCCGACGAGGGGATCGGCAAGGCCGATGACTGGATCCTGCGCAATGACCCGCGCAAGAAGGCCAGCAAGTGGCATGGCTTCGGTCAGCAGCTGGCCGACGGCTTCAACATGCTCGACCCGATCAAGTCGACCATCGTCACACCGGGCCTGGACCTGGATGGCAAGTTCGACAAGACCGGCATTCCGGCCTCGATCGTCAGCAAGTTCCTGACCGAGCACGGTGTGGTGGTGGAGAAGACGGGCCTCTACAGCTTCTTCATCATGTTCACCATCGGCATCACCAAGGGCCGCTGGAACACGCTGCTGACGGCGCTGCAGCAGTTCAAGGACGATTACGCCCGCAACCAGCCGATGTGGCGGATCATGCCGGAGTTTTGCGCCAAACATCCGCGCTACGAGCGCATGGGCCTGCGCGACCTGTGCCAGCATGTGCACGAGATGTATGCCCGCTACGACATTGCGCGGCTGACGACCGAGATGTACCTTTCGGACCTGACGCCTGCCATGACGCCGGCCGATGCGTATGCCCACATTGCCCGCCGCAAGACGGAACGCGTGGAGATTGATGATCTTGAGGGGCGCATCACCGTGGGTCTGGTGACGCCTTACCCGCCAGGCATTCCGTTGCTGATTCCGGGCGAGGTGTTCAACCGCAAGATCGTGGATTACCTCAAGTTCGCACGGCAGTTCAACATCGAGTGTCCGGGATTCGAGACGGACATCCACGGCCTGGTGGAGGTGGTGGGCGAGGACGGGAAGAAACGGTATTTTGCGGATTGTGTGAAGGCCTGATGTGCCAGCTTCGTGCCTCAGTGCCTCGGTTCCGCCAAGGGGATCGCGGGCACTGACCGGGGCTCAGAAGCGCAAGCGTCCAACATCGCCCCGATCAGCGCCCACGATCCCCTCGGCTACGTCGGAGAGAGCAGAAAAACAAAAGCGGCTCAAGGCCGCTTTTGTTTTGAATGAACCACAGAGCCAGACCGGTGGTGGGTGTGGACAGGCCGATGTTGGGCGCTTGCGCTTCTGAGGCCTGACCATGCCCGCCACCGGTCTGGCGGCGCCTGATGAGGCACTCAGCACACAATCAGGCTTCAGCTACCGGCTCAGCAATCCCGCCCACCACCTGACTGAAACCGCCATCCACATAGGTGATCTCGGCCGTCACACCCGCCGCCAGATCGGACAACAGAAAAGCGGCCACATTGCCGACATCGTCGATCGTCACGTTGCGGCGGATGGGAGAGTTCTCGGCCACGACCGACAGGATCTTGCCAAAGCCCTTGATCCCGCTGGCTGCCAGCGTTTTGATCGGGCCGGCGGATATGCCGTTGGCGCGCAGACCACGGCCTTGCGAACCCAGGGACTCGGCCAGGTAACGTACCGACGCTTCAAGGCTGGCCTTGGCCAGGCCCATGGTGTTGTAGTTGGGCACCGTGCGGATCGCGCCCAGATAAGACAGGGTCAGCACCGCTGCCTTGTCGTTGAGGTAGGGCAGGGCGGCCTTGGCCATGGCCGGGAAGCTGTAGGCGCTGATGTCGTGGGCGATCTTGAAACCCTCGCGCGAGAGGCCGTCCAGGAAATCGCCAGCAATCGCTTCGCGCGGCGCATAACCAATGGCGTGCACAAAGCCGTCGAATCTGGGCCAGTGGGCCGAAAGGTCGGTGAACAGTTTTTCAATCTGCTCGTCGCTGCCCACATCGCAGTCGAACACCAGGTTCGAGCCGAAATCCGCGGCGAACTCGGTGATGCGGTCCTTGAAGCGCTCGCCCACATAACTGAAGGCCAGTTCAGCCCCTTGGGCGTGGCAGGCCCGGGCAATGCCGTAGGCAATCGAACGGTTGGAAAGAACGCCGGTGATGAGCAGTTTTTTGCCTTGCAGGAAACCCATGATGTGCTGTTGAAAAGTGAGCGGTAGGGGGATTTTGACATGCTGCAAGGCGCAGGCCGGGCAGCCCGCGGAGCCTTGGCTCAACGGGCGTCCTCACCACAGGAACAGCCTGGCGGCATTCATGGCCGCCTCCAGCTGTGATACAAACCCCGCCATGCTGAAACTGAAATTCGGTCAGCGCTGGCTGTCGCTGCCGACACTTGTGATGGCGCTGCTCCTGCTCGGCGCCTGTGACACCACCAACCAGCCCGTGCCCAAGGAGTGGCTGGGGCGCAACATCATGATGACGTCCTTCCAGGAGTCGCCCAAGACCCTGGATTCGGTGTCTTCGTACAGCAACAACGAAACACCCTGGACCTATGCGGTCTACGAGCCGCCGCTGCGCTACCACTACCTCAAGCGTCCTTACGAGCTCGAACCCCGCACGCTGACCGAGTTGCCTAAGGTGACCTACATGGACAAGCAGGGTCGTCCGGTCGCCGCGGACGCGCCCAGCGCGCAGATTGCCGAAAGTGTGTTCGAGCTGAAGTTGCAACCCGGCATCCGCTACGCCCCGCACCCCGCCTTTGCCAAAGACGCCAGCGGCGCCTACCGCTACCACAGCCTGACCGAACAGGATCTGGGCGACAAGCGCTCACCCATGGATTTCGAGCACCAGGGGACCCGGGAGCTCACGGCTGAGGACTACGTGTACGCCATCCGGCGTCTGGCGACTCCACGCGTCAAATCGCCGGCGTTCGGATTCCTGTCCGAAAAAATCGTGGGGCTGGCCGATTACGGTCAGCACATCCGGAAAGTCAATGAAGGGCTCAAGGCCGGTCGCAGTGCGCGTGAGAGCGGCGCTTTCGGCCATCTGCCCTGGCTGGATTTTCGTGCGCACGAGATGCCGGGCGCCGTGGCCGTGGACCGCTACACCCTGCGCATTCGCGTGGTGGGCAAGTACCCGCAGTTCAAATACTGGCTGGCCATGACCTTTTTTGCCCCGGTGGCCTGGGAGGTCGACAAGTTCTACGCCCAGGCCGGCATGGCCCGTCGCAACCTCACGGCCGACACCTGGCCGGTGGGCACCGGCCCCTACCGCCTGACCGAATACGTGCCCAGCGCGCGCATGGTGCTCAGCCGCAACCCCGAATACCGCGGCGTGCCTTATCCTTGCGAGGGCGAGCCCGGTGACGAGGCCCGGGGCCTGCTCAAGGACTGCGGCAAGACCACGCCGTTCATCGACCAGCTGGTCTCGGTGATCGAGAAGGAGGGAACCTCGGTCGCCACCAAATTCATCCAGGGCTATTACGACACGCCCCAACTCGAACGCGGCGAGCCGGGTATCGGCTACCAGGTCTCGATTCAGGATGGCACCGGCATGGCGCAACTGCTCAAGGAGCGCCAGATCCAGCTGCCCAGCACCATACAGGTGGGCTTCTGGCACTTTGGCTTCAATTGGCTGGACCCGGTGGTCGGCCTGGGCAGCACGCCGGAGCAGCAGGTCCGCAACCGCAAGCTGCGCCAGGCGCTGGCGATTGCCTTCGACTTCGAGGAATATGTCTCGATCTTTGAAGATGACCGCGCGCAGGTGAACTTCAGTGCCGTGGTGCCGGGGCTCTTTGGCCATGACCTGGTCAAGACCAACCCGGTGGTCTACGACGCGGGTCCCGATGGCCGCAACCGGCGCAAGTCGCTCGATGAAGCCCGAAGGCTGCTCGCCGAGGCTGGCTATCCCGAGGGTCGGGATGCCAGAACCGGCAGGCCGCTGGTCCTCAACTACGACACCCAGGGCGTGGGGCCGGGCTACCAGGCACGGCTGGACTGGACAGCCAAACAGTTCGCCAAGCTGGGCATCCAGGTCGAGATCCGCAACACCGACTACAACCGCTTTCAGGACAAGATGCGCAAAGGCGCCGCGCAGTTCTTCTTCTGGGGCTGGCTGGCGGATTACCCCGACCCCGAAAACTTCCTGTTCCTGCTCTACGGCCCGAACGCCAAGGCCAGGCACGATGGCGAGAACGCCACCAATTACGCCAACCCTGAATACGACCGCCTGTTTGACCAGATGAAGGACATGGACAACACACCCGAGCGGGCGCAGATCATCCGTCGCATGATCGGGATCATGCAGCAGGACGTGCCCATGCTCTGGGGCTGGTCGGAGGAGTTTGGCGGGGCCTACCACCAGTGGCTGCACAACGGCAAACCCTCCAACATCATCCGCGACCAGTTGCCCTATCTGCGTGTCGATGCCGTCGCCCGCGAGCGCCTGGTGCAGCAATGGAACCGGCCGAACTGGTGGCCGGTGCTCGCCGCGCCCCTCTTGCTGCTGCTCATGGCCTGGCCCGCCTGGCGAGCCTGGCGAGCACGTCAGCAGGCACGCGGCCTGCGCCAACCGGGAGCCGCCGCATGATCCGTTTTCTGCTTCGCAAAATCGCCTACGGGCTGCTGGTGCTGGCCGGCATCAACCTGCTGACCTTTGTGCTGTTCTTTCAGGTCAACACGCCCGACGACATGGCGCGCATGCAGCTCGGTGGCAAGCGCGTGACGGCCGAGGCGATCGAGAAATGGAAAGCCGAACGGGGCTACGACCGCCCGCTGTATTTCAACGACGCCGAAACCGGCACGGCGCGGCTGACCAACACCGTGTTCATGGACAGCTCGCTGCGCATGTTTGTGTTTGACTTCGGCCAGGCCGACAGCGGCCGCGACATTGCGTCTGAAATCCAGCGCCGCGCCTGGCCCAGCCTGGCGCTGGCAGCGCCGACCTTTATCGTCGGCCTGGGCATTTCCATCACGCTGGCCCTGGGCCTGGCTTTTTTCAGAGGGACGTACCTGGACTTCTGGGGCACCGTGGTGTGTGTGGTGTTCATGTCGATCTCATCGCTGTTCTTCATTGTGGCGGGGCAATTTGTCTTTTCGCGGGTGCTGCAGCTGCTGCCGGTCTCCGGCTACGCGGGCGGGCTGGAGGCGTGGCGCTTTTTGCTCTTGCCCATTGCGGTGGGCATACTGGCGCGGCTGGGGGCCGAGACGCGTTTCAACCGCACGCTGTTTCTGGAAGAGATCAACAAGGACTATGTCCGCACCGCCCGTGCCAAGGGCCTTGGCGAGGCTGCGGTGCTGTTTGGCCATGTGCTGCGCAATGCGCTGATCCCCATCCTCAGCGCCTCGGTGGCGGTGATCCCGCTGCTGTTCATGGGCAGCCTGATCACCGAGTCCTTCTTTGCCATTCCCGGTCTGGGCAGCTACCTGATCGAGGCGATCGGCGCGCAGGACTTCGCCATCGTGCGGGCCATGGTGTTTGTGGGCTCGGTGCTCTACATCATCGGTCTCATCCTGACTGACATCAGCTACAGCCTGGCCGATCCCAGGATCCGTCTGCAATAAGGAGTTGTCATGCCTGTCTTGCTGATCACGGATGTGTTTTTGTGGGCCATGCTGCTGGCGGTGCTGGTGTACGCCTGGCGGGTGCGTCGCAACGAGCCGTTGCGACGCACCTGGGCCCTGGTGTTTCGCCGGCCCGTGGCGGCCGTCAGTGCGGTGGAGCTGGGTTTTTTTGTCTGCGTGGCCCTGCTCGATTCGGTGCATTACCGGCCGGCCTTGCCCGGCGCTGCCGGACAGGCGCTTACCCATGCGGCCGAGCCGGTGTCCCTGCTGGACCAGCTGCTGGCGCCGCTGGTGCAGGCGCGAGAGCGCAGCTATTCCGAGCCCCTGGCCATCACCGCCTTTCGCAAGCAAAGCGTCGAGCAGGACGGACAGGTGCTGCGGGACTACCCGCGCCTGCGTTTTGGCGGGGCGCACCTGCAGGATGCTTCGATGCACAGCGCCGATCTCTGGCAGCGCACAGCCCTGGGCCTGGGCCTGGGGGCGCTGGCCAGTCTGGTGCTGATCGGTCTGGGCCTGGGCTGGGCGGCCTGGCGCTCGCAGCAGCCAATGGCGGTGGTCAGCCGGCGGTGGCTGCGCGGCCAGACCGTCTGGCCCTGGCGTGCACTGGCCCTGAGCCTGAGCGTGCTGCTGCTGGCCTGCGGCTGGGCCCTGGTGCTGTCGCAGCACTACCATGTGCTGGGCACCGATCGCACCGGCAATTCGGTGCTGGTCATGGCCCTCAAGAGCATCCGCACCGCGCTGGTGATCGGTAGCCTGACCACGCTGGTGGTGCTGCCCCTGGCGATGCTGCTGGGCGTGCTGGCCGGCTACCTGCGCGGCTGGGTCGACGAGGCGGTGCAGTACCTCTACACCCTGCTGGCTTCGATCCCGGATGTGTTGCTGATTGCCGCTTCGGTCCTCATGCTTCAGGTCTTCATCGACAAGAACCAGGCCTTTTTTGCCACGGGGCTCGAGCGCGCCGATGCCCGGCTGTTCTTTTTGTGCCTGTTGCTGGGCATCACCTCCTTCACCGGTCTGTGCCGTCTGGTGCGGGGTGAAACCCTCAAGCTGCGCGAACTCGAATACATCCAGTCGGCGCGCGCCTTTGGCGTCTCCACCCCCCGCATCCTGCGGCTGCACATCGTCCCCAACCTGATGCACCTGGTGCTGATCAACACGGTCATGCAGTTCTCCAATTTCGTGCTGGCCGAGGCCGTGCTGTCGTATGTGGGGGTGGGGGTGGATCCCAAGACCGCCAGCTTTGGCGTGATGATCAACACCGCCCGTTCCGAACTGGCCGCCACGCCGGTGGTCTGGTGGACGCTCAGCACCGCTTTTGTGTTCATGCTGCTGTTGGTGCTCAGCGCGAATTTGCTCGCCGATGCGGTCCGCGATGCCTTTGACCCGCGCATGCGCCTGGGCAAGGTGCCGCGTCGAGAGGCGGCTGGACAGGAGGCCTCGGCATGAAGTCATCCGCCATCGCCTTGCAGGTGCAGAACCTGTGCGTGCAACTGCACACCGAGCAGGGCCTGGCCCGTGCGGTGCAAGACCTCGGACTGGCCATCGACCGCGGTCAGACCTTCGCCCTGGTGGGCGAGTCCGGTTGCGGCAAGTCCATGACCGCCATGGCCCTGTTGCGCCTGCTGCCCGACAACGGCGAGATCACCCGCGGCAGCGTGGACCTCTCCGACCTGGATGTCATGGCGCAGACCGAGCAGCAGATGCAGCAGGTGCGCGGCCGGCGTCTGGCCATCATTTTTCAGGAACCGGCCACGAGCCTGAACCCGGTCATGACGATTGGCCAGCAGCTGCTCGAAGTCCTGCAGCTGCACACGCCCTTGCGCGGCCAGCAAGCCCGCGAACGGGCCCTCGAATGGCTGCGCCGGGTAGGCCTGCCCGAGCCCGAGCGCCGGCTGGCGGCCTATCCATTTGAACTCTCCGGCGGGCAGCTGCAACGGGTCATGATCGCCATGGCGCTGGCGGGCGAACCCGAACTGCTGATTGCCGATGAGCCGACCACCGCGCTGGATGTGACGATTCAGGCCCAGATCCTGCAGTTGCTGCAGGACCTGCAGCGCGAGCGCGGCATGGCCATGCTGCTGATCACCCACGATCTGGCGGTGGTGCAGGGCATGGCCCATCACGTGGCCTTGATGTACGCCGGCCAGATCGTCGAGTCGGCGCCAACACCGGCCTTTTTTGCCGCCCCGCAACACCCTTATGCCCAGCTGTTGCTGCAGGCCTTGCCGGGGCAGCGCCTGCGAGGCCGGCCGCTCTCGGCCATCGAGGGCACGGTGCCGCCATTGACCCAGGCCTTTGCCGGCTGCCGCTTTGCCCCCCGCTGTCCGCATCGCCAGCCGGACTGCGAGCATGCGCCACTGGGCCTTGCGTCTGTGGGGCCAGACCATGCAGTGCGCTGTTTGCATCCTGGTCAGCCTCTGCGGTTGTCCGTCACGGCCGCGCAAACGCCTGTGGTCCCCACCGCTTCCAGGCCGGGGGCACCCGGTGTCTTGCTGGAGCTGCGTGATCTGAGCGTGGACTATGAACTCGGGCGCCAGGGGCTGCGCGGACGACGGACCTTTGCGGCGGTGCAGGGTGTCAGCCTGCAGCTCGGCCAGGGCGAGACCCTGGCGCTGGTGGGCGAGTCGGGTTGCGGCAAAACCACGCTGGGCAAGGCGCTGCTGCGCCTGCTGCAGGAGCGGGCGATGGTCAGGGGGCAGGCCCTGCTCAATGGCGTGGACCTGCTGCAGTTGCAGGGGCGCGCGCTGCAGCAGGCGCGGCGGCAGGTGCAGATCGTATTCCAGAACCCCTTTGCCTCGCTCAATCCGCGCATGCGGGTGCAGGACGTGCTGGAGGAGGGCATGCTGAGCCTGCGTCCGGAATGGTCGGGGCAGGAGCGGCGGGCACGCTTGCACGCCCTGCTGGGCCAGGTGGGGCTGCCCGTTCAGGCGCTCGAGCGCTTTCCGCACGAGTTTTCAGGCGGTCAGCGCCAACGCATTGCGATTGCACGGGCGCTGGCAGTCGAGCCGGCATTGATCGTCTGCGACGAGCCGACCTCGGCCCTGGACGTCTCCGTCCAGGCGCAGATCCTCAACCTGCTCAAGCAGTTGCAGCAGGCCTCCGGCGTCAGCTACCTGTTTGTGACGCACAACATCGGCGTGGTCGAATACCTGGCCGACCGGGTGGCGGTCATGCAGGCTGGCCGTATTGTCGAGTCCGGCCGGGTCGAGGACGTGCTGCAGCACCCCCGCGAGGCCTACACCCGCAGCCTGCTGCAGGCGGTGCCCAGGCTCGCGCTGGCCTGATCGCAATCCGCCAAATTCTTTACAAATCAAGGATTTATTGGCTATAATCGCGGCTTCACGACCAAAACGGGCGGGTTCCAACCGCCCGTTTTTTTTGGTCAATCCATTTGAACATCTGGAATACCCTGATCAGTGAGTCTGCAGCAGATCGTCAGTGAAACCGTGACCGGCCTGGGCTATGACCTGGTGGAGATCGAGCGCTCTGCCGGTGGTTTGCTGCGCATCACCATTGATTTGCCCTGGCGGGCCGATGTGCAGGACGAGCAATTCGTCACCGTCGAGGATTGCGAAAAGGTCACGCGCCAGCTGCAGTTTGCGCTCGAAGTCGATGGTGTCGACTACCAGCGTCTGGAAGTGTCCTCGCCCGGGATTGACCGACCGCTGCGCCATGAACAGGACTTCCAGCGTTTTGCCGGTCAGCTGATCGACCTCACGCTCAAGGCGCCGATCGGTGATGCTGCCGTTGGTCTGGTCCATGCCAATCGCAAAAAATTCCGCGGCATGCTCGAACGCAATGCCGACAACACCGGCTGGCAGATCGTCTGGAGCGACGAACCGGCCCCCAAACCCGGACAGCGCGTGAGCCGCAAAAGAACACCCCCGCCCCAGCAGGTGCTGGGGTTTGCGCTGGATGAATTGCGCGAGGCGCGTCTGGCACCCGTGGTGGATTTCAAGGGGCGCAAGCCCAGAGGGAGTGCCTGAGCCCGCCCGGTTCAGGCCCGAGCAATCAGACAAGCCCGTGTGCGGGCGGTTGTAACAGGAGAGTCGTAGTCATGAATCGCGAACTGCTGATGCTGGTGGAAGCCATCTCGCGCGAGAAGAACGTCGAGCGCGACGTGGTCTTTGGCGCTGTCGAGGCCGCACTGGCGCAAGCCACCAAGAAACTCTACGAAGGCGAAGTCGATATCCGTGTGGCGATCGACCGCGACAGTGGTGAATACGAGACCTTCCGCCGCTGGCTGGTGGTGCCCGACGATGCCGGTCTGCAAAACCCGGACGCCGAAGAACTGCTGATGGACGCCCGCGAAAAAATCGCCGACGTCGAAATTGGCGAATACATCGAGGAAGGTGTGGAGTCGGTGCCTATTGGCCGTATCGGCGCAATGGCGGCCAAGCAGGTGATTCTGCAGAAGATCCGCGATGCCGAGCGCGAAATGCTGCTCAACGAGTTCATGTCGCGGGGCGAGAAGATTTTTGTCGGCACCGTCAAGCGGATGGACAAGGGCGACATCATCTGCGAGTCGGGCCGTATCGAAGGCCGTCTGCGCCGCACCGAGATGATCCCCAAGGAAAACCTGCGCAATGGCGACCGGGTGCGCGCCATGATCATGGAAGTCGATGCCACGCTGCGGGGTGCCCCGATCCTGCTCTCGCGCTCGGCGCCCGAGTTCATGATCGAGCTCTTCCGTCAGGAAGTGCCCGAGATCGAGCAGGGCATGCTGGAAATCAAGTCCTGCGCCCGTGACCCGGGCTCGCGGGCCAAGATCGCCGTCGTCTCGCACGACCGCCGTGTCGACCCGATCGGCACCTGCGTCGGGGTGCGCGGTACCCGTGTCAATGCCGTCACCAACGAACTGGCCGGCGAGCGCGTGGACATCGTGCTCTGGAGCGAGGATCCGGCCCAATTCGTGATCGGCGCCCTGGCCCCGGCCAATGTGCAGTCCATCGTGGTGGACGAGGAAAAGCATGCCATGGACGTGGTGGTCGATGAGGAAAACCTGGCGATTGCGATTGGCCGTGGCGGCCAGAATGTGCGCCTGGCCTCGGACCTGACCGGCTGGAAGATCAACATCATGGACGCGGCCGAATCGGCCCAGAAGCAGGCGGAAGAAACCAGCACCATTCGCAAGCTGTTCATGGAAAAGCTCGATGTGGATGACGAGATCGCCGACATCCTGATTGCCGAAGGCTTCACCAGCCTCGAAGAAGTGGCCTACGTCCCGCTGCAGGAAATGCTGGAAATCGAGGCCTTCGACGAAGACACCATCAATGAGCTGCGTGCCCGCGCCAAGGACGCCCTGCTGACGATGGAAATCGCCCGTGAGGAAAGTGTCGAAGAGGTTTCGCAGGACTTGCGGGACCTGCCGGGCCTGAGCTCGGAGCTCATTGCCAAGCTCGCCGAAGCGGGTGTGCATTCCCGTGACGACCTGGCCGATCTGGCCACCGACGAGCTCACCGAGATCACCGGCCAGAGCGCCGAAGAAGCCACCGCCCTGATCATGAAGGCCCGTGAACACTGGTTTTCGAGCCAGGCCTGAAGCCATGGAGGCGTGAACAGCATATGACCAGTACCACCGTCGCCGAGTTCGCCGCAGAACTCAAGAAACCTGCCGAGACCCTGCTGGAGCAACTGCGCTCTGCTGGCGTCGCCAAATCCTCTGCCGCCGATGCCCTGACCGAGGTGGACAAGCAAATGCTGCTCTCCTATCTCAAGGCTGCGCATGGCAGTGGTACGGGCGAGCGCAAGAAAATCACCCTGACCAAGAAATCGACGACCGAAATCAAGCAGGCCGATGCCACCGGCAAGGCCCGCACCATCCAGGTCGAGGTGCGCAAGAAGCGCACGCTGATCCAGCGCGAAGAAGAATCTCTGGCCCCCGCCGAGCCGGTGATCGACCATGCCGAACTCGCCCGTCGTGAAGAAGAAGCGCGTCGGCAGGCCGAATTGATCCGCCGTCAGGAAGAAGAACTGGCCGAGAAACGCCGCCAGCGCGAGGAGGCCGAAGCCCGTCAGCGACAGGAGGCCGAGGCCGCGGAGGCAGCAGCGCTTGCGGCCCAGCAGGCGGCTCTTGCTGCCAGCGCCGCCGAAGCCAGCGCCGCAGTGCCTGGCCTGAGCCGCGAGGAGCGCGAAGCCCGTGCCCGAGCAGAATCGGCCAGCCTCAATGCGGCTGCCCAGGCCTCCAGGCAGCCGGCAGCACCCGCTGTTGCCGATACAGCGGCGCAAGACGCCGCCGCCATCGCAGCCCGCGAGGCTGCCGAAAAAGCCGAAGCCGATAAGCGTGCCCGTGAAGCCGCTGCGGCCCAGGCCGCTGCCGAGTCCAAGGCCCGTGCCGACGAAGAAGCCGCCCGTGCCAAGGACCTGGAAGACCGCCGCCGCAAAGCGCTGGCTGAAGCCGAAGCCATCCGGGCCATGATGAACGCACCCAAGAAGGTGCTGGTGGCCAAGAAAGAAGAGCCCAAGAAGGAAGAGGCCAAACCGGCCGTCAAGGGCACCTTGCACAAGCCGGCGGGCACGCCCGCTGCCCGCACGGGGGCTGCGCCTGCAGCACCCTCGGCCGGGCCTGGCAAGGAAGTCAAGTCCGCCAAGCTGTCGTCCAGCTGGGCGGGTGATCCGGCCAAGAAAAAGGCCATCCCGACGCGCGGCGACAGCTCCGGCGGTGTGGGCCGCAACGCCTGGCGTGCCGGCCCCAAGGGCCGCAAGGGCCGTGGGGATGACCGCGAAGACCACCAGCAGGCGGCTCCTCAGGAAGCCCGCGTCATCGAGGTGCATGTGCCCGAAACCATCACGGTCTCGGAACTGGCGCACAAGATGTCGATCAAGGCCTCTGAAGTCATCAAGCAGCTGATGAAGCTCGGCCAGATGGTCACCATCAACCAGTCGCTGGACCAGGACACCGCCATGATCGTGGTGGAAGAACTGGGCCACAAGGCCGTCGTGGCCGCGCTGGACGATCCGGAAGCCTTCACCGAAGAGGAAGCCAGCGCGACCCAGGCCGAAGCCCTGCCGCGCGCGCCGGTCGTGACCGTGATGGGCCACGTCGACCACGGCAAGACCTCGCTGTTGGACTACATCCGCCGCGCCAAGGTGGCCGCGGGCGAAGCCGGCGGCATCACGCAGCACATCGGCGCCTACCACGTGGAAACCCCGCGCGGCATGGTGTCCTTCCTGGACACCCCCGGTCACGAGGCCTTCACGGCCATGCGTGCCCGTGGTGCGCAGGCCACCGACATCGTCATCCTGGTGTGTGCGGCCGACGACGGCGTCATGCCCCAGACCAAGGAAGCCATCAAGCACGCGAAAGCGGCCGGTGTGCCGATCGTGGTCGCCATGACCAAGGCCGACAAGCCCGATGCCAACCTTGAAAAGGTCCGGGCCGAACTGATTGCCGAAGAAGTCGTGCCCGAAGAATTCGGCGGCGACTCGCCCTTTGTTGCCGTGTCCTCCAAGACCGGCATGGGCGTGGACGAACTGCTGGAACAAGTGCTGCTGCAGGCTGAAGTGCTCGAACTCAAGGCCCCGGTGGAAGCCGCCGCCAAGGGTCTGGTGATCGAAGCCAGTCTGGACAAGGGCCGCGGTTCCGTGGCCACGGTGCTGGTGCAGTCCGGCACGCTCAAGGTGGGTGATGTGGTGCTGGCCGGCCAGACCTACGGCCGCGTGCGCGCCATGCTCGACGAAAACGGCAAGCCCACCAAGGAAGCCGGTCCCTCCATTCCGGTGGAAATCCAGGGCCTGGCCGAAGTGCCGCAGGCCGGCGACGACTTCATGGTGATGGCCGACGAACGCCGCGCCCGCGAAATCGCCACCTACCGTGCCGGCAAGTACCGCAGCACCAAGCTGGCAAAACAGCAAGCCGCCAAGCTCGAAAACATGTTTGCCGACATGCAGGCGGGCGAGGTCAAGAGCCTGCCCATCGTGCTCAAGGCCGACGTGCAAGGCTCGCAGGAAGCGCTGGCCGCCTCGCTGCTCAAGCTCTCGACCGACGAGGTGCGGGTGCAGATGGTCTACACCGGCGTGGGTGGCATCAGCGAATCCGACATCAACCTGGCGATTGCCTCCAAGGCCATCGTGATCGGCTTCAACGTCCGTGCCGATGCCGGTGCGCGCAAGCTGGCCGAAGGCAACGACGTCCAGATCAAGTACTACAACATCATTTATGACGCTGTAGACGAGCTCAAGGCCGCCATGTCCGGCATGCTGGCACCCGAACAGAAGGAAGAAATCATCGGCAATGCCGAGATCCGCACCGTGTTCGTGGCTTCCAAGATCGGTACCGTGGCGGGCTGTATGGTCACCAACGGCCTGGTCACACGCAATGCACGCTTTCGCCTGCTGCGCGAGAACGTGGTCATCTACACCGGCGAACTCGAATCCCTCAAGCGCCTCAAGGACGATGTGCGCGAGGTCAAGGAAGGCTTCGAGTGCGGTATCAAGCTCAAGAACTACAACGACATCAAAGAGGGCGACCAGCTCGAATTCTTTGAGATCAAGGAGATCGCCCGCACCTTGTGACCGCGCTGCGCGCATGACCTGACCGCCAGGGCGGCTTCGATGACCAGATGACAGACGTCATGCGGGCACAGCCCGTGTCATCAAAGTGCCCCAGGTGCAAGGTCCTCGTGAGCCGAAGGCGAACATCATCATCACCATGCCCAAGAAATCCGCCAAACCCAACCGCAGCTACCAGGTGGCCGACCAGATCCAGCGCGATCTGTCGGAGCTGATCGCGCGCGAGCTCAAGGATCCGCGGGTGGGCATGGTCACGATCAACGCCATCGAGGTGACGCCGGACTATGCCCACGCCAAGGTGTTCTTCAGCCTGCTGGTCGGGGATCCGGATGAAACCGCCGAGGGCCTGAACGCCGCCGCCGGTTTTTTGCGCAATGGCCTCTTCAAGCGGCTGCACATTCACACCGTGCCGACGCTGCATTTCGTGTTCGACCGCACCACCGAGCGTGCGGCCGACATGAACGCCCTGATCGCCAAGGCCGTGGCTTCGCGCAGCAAGGACAGCGACTGAGATGACGGCTGCTCCTCGTGCACGGGTGCAGCGGCGCCCTGTGCATGGGGTGATCCTGCTGGACAAACCGCTCGGACTATCAAGCAACCAGGCCTTGCAGAAGGTCAAGTGGCTGCTGCGTGCTGAAAAAGCGGGGCACACCGGCACGCTCGACCCGCTGGCAACCGGTGTGCTGCCCCTGTGTTTTGGCGCCGCCACCAAGTTCAGCCAGCAGCACCTCAATGCCGACAAGGTCTACGAGACGACGGTCCGCCTGGGACGTAAGACGAGCACGGCCGACGCCGAGGGCGAGGTGATTGCCGAGCGTGCGGTGACCTGCTCCGTGGGTCAGGTGGTGGAAGTGCTGGACCGCTTCATGGGTCCGATCCGACAGGTGCCGCCCATGCACAGCGCACTCAAG
>Ga0255182_1001045_pt1 | contig 15641 bp, 13 predicted proteins | sample Atl_UVDOM_RepA_8_FD_188420 | JGI IMG/M metagenome (GOLD analysis project Ga0255182, IMG submission 188420) | Freshwater microbial communities from Altamaha River, Georgia, United States - Atl_UVDOM_RepA_8d | ecosystem: Environmental > Aquatic > Freshwater > River | place: USA: Georgia...
AAAGCGATTTTATCCTACTGAGCCGTATGACCCGAATGCCGGTATTTGCAAATTGATGTTGAAGACAGACGATTCTGGTGCGAAACAGATGTTTACCGAAAGTGGCGACGTGATATTGGACAACACGATTGTTGAGTTTGCCTATGACATTGACGCGAAAGACGGATGGAATTGGAAACCACTTCGGGTGAGATATGACAAGACATCCAAATTATTGAGGGGAGAGCGTGAATTTGGTAATTCGTACAAGGTGTGCAATGAGAATTGGAAGTCGATTCATCCATCGGGACGCATTACGAGTGAAATGTTGATGACGGGAATGAATATTCCAGAAGTGTTGGTGAGTGAGGATGTGTATTACAATACGCCGGCTGGAAAGATTCAGACAGAGGCAATGAAAAATTTTCATAACTTGTATGTGAAAAAGAAACTGATTACGGGGGTGGCAAAACCAGGCGACACCTTGATTGATTTCGCGTGTGGTAAGGCAGGTGATTTGTCTAAATGGGTAGGCGCAAAATTGAGTTTCGTGTTTGGCATAGATTATTCGAGCGACAATTTAGAGAATCGTGTGGATGGTGCATGTGCTCGTTATTTGACGTTTAAAAAGAGAACGAGGGTGGTGCCAGGGGCATTGTTTGTGCATGGCAACAGTTCGTTCAACATCAAGGATGGTACTGGATTGTTGAATGACAAAGCAAAACAAATTACAAACGCGGTGTTTGGGAATGGCCCGAAGAATGCTGAGAAATTGGGCAAGGGAGTAGCAAAATATTATGGAAAGGGCGAGAGCGGGTTTCATATTTCGTCCTGTCAGTTTGCGATTCATTATTTCTTTGAAACGCCGGACACATTGAAGGGGTTTATGCGTAATGTGGCGGAATGTACCAAATTGAATGGTTATTTCATTGGAACCTGTTATGATGGTAAGTTAATATTCAATGAATTGAAAAACGTGAAGACGGGTGAAAGTGTGCAAATCAATGAGAACGGCAAGAAAATATGGGAAATTATAAAGGGGTATGGATCGGATATATTTGAGGACAATTCGAGTTCGATTGGGTATGTCATCAATGTATTTCAGGAGTCGATCAACCAATATATTACGGAATATTTGGTGAATTTTGCATATTTAGAAAGAGTGATGGAAGCTTATGGTTTCAAGTTAATTACTCGCGAGGAGGCAAGTGAAATGGGATTGCCGGATGGAAGTGGGATGTTCAGTGAATTGTTTACAAATATGATGGATTTCATAAAAAAACACAAGTCGTCGTCATTGTCTGACTTTGGGGATGCAGAAAAAATGTCTTCCTCAGAAAAGAAAATCTCTTTCTTAAATCGATACTTTGTGTTCAAGAAATTGAGAGAAGTGAATATCGACAAGATTCAATTAGACCTTGGCGATTATGACGAGGCCAAAGTACAGCGAGAAAAAGAGGACAGTGAACACAGCGCATTTGTTGCGAAACAGGAAATCGAATTGGAATCCGTGGCAGAAAAAAAGAAGAAACCGAGAGTGAAACGGCTTTCAAATAAAATAGAATTGATTCCAGCGACAGAGGCGATTGAACAAAAGCAAGAAACGCTTATGGTAGAGGAGCCTAAGATTGTGAAAGTTAAAAAAACGAGGGGACCAAATAAGAAGAAGGCTGTTGCTGACGAAGAAAACAAAGCAAGTGACGAAGAAGATAAAGCAAGTGACGAAGACAAAGAAGAGAAAAAGCCCAAAACCAAGGCCAAACGTGTGGTGAAAAAGCGTGTAAAATTGGTGATTGAAGAAGATACTTGATAAAGTAAAGTTAAAAAGTAAAGTTAAAAAGTAAAGAACATAAAAAAATAAGTATAATGTATAATAATACGAATGAGTTATTATATATTGCCAAAGAATGTAAATACGATTAATGTACATCCAAAGAGTTCAACGGAAGCATGCAATCCAATCATTAGCTATTCTTTTTTGTATTACTATGAAAAAATGCAACAACAATTTGATGAAATGATTCACGGGAACGAATATTTACAACCACAGGATGCCCAGGTTGAGGTAGACAACATTATGAAAATCATGAATCCATATGAGTTTATTTTTTCGACGGTTCCTGGTTCCAAATATGCGGTTAGTAAATTGAAACCAAAGTCGAATTTGTATTATGATTTGTTTGAAATGCATCAAACATTGAATTGCTTGGATCGGTCTAAAAAAAGCATGAAATCGCTGCACATTTCAAAGAATCATATTGATTCCATCGAATGTTTCGAAATGATTCGGGAAGGGTTCGATGACGAAATTGTTTGGAAAAACGAGATAAACATTGACGATTTCGCGGATCTAGACAAGAAGTTTGATTTCATGTTTTTTGAAGAAGACATATCGAGCCAAGAATCTTATTTTCAATTTATTGTGAAAGTCATGTGTTATATTTTGAAACACCAGAGTTATAATGGAGTGGTTATTTTAAAAGTCGGGGATATTTTTCACAAACCAGTGCTGGATTTTGTGTATTACTTGACCTCATTGTATGAACGGGTGTACATTGCCAAGCCATATACGAACAATGTATTGTCGAATGAAAAATATGTGGTGTGCAAATATTTTAAGTATGATATGGTAAATTTTTATTTGAAGTTAAATTATTTGAAGTTGATTATTTTTTTGAAGAAACTGGAGAACTGTCATATTACAGAAATGTTAGATATAGATGTACCTTATTTTTTCAAGAATAAAATCGAAGAATTGAACATCATCCTCGGACAGACACAGTTGGAAACCATGGACAATGTCATTTCTCTCTTTAAAAACAAAAATAAAGGTGACAAGATAGGACAAATCACAAAGTCAAACATTCAAAAGTCGATTGTATGGTGCGAAAAATACAAAATCCCTTACAATAAGTTTGTAGACAAAATCAACATTTTTTTGCCATCACCCTCGTCTCCAACAACACCAACAACCATTAGCAACAACAACCATTAGCAACAACAACCAATCCACATATATATCAATTATATATAAAATCGGTACGTGTTTGGCTTGGATTTTGGCAACTGATACACAGGCAAGTCTCGTTGGTAATTGCAACTCTTTTTATTCTGTGCCACACTTGCCCTGCTTATATTCAACGGCCAAGGTGCATTGCACTCTGGTACTTTATTTTTCATTAAATTACTATAATTGTTCGGAACTCCTGCATATAATTGGTTCGCGGTCACAAGTTTGTCTCCCGTATTGTTGTAATTTTGCATGGATGCAGCATTAGTTGAAATGGTGTCCACATTCAATTTAAGCAGGCGCGTTGAACTCGACACGGAACCTTGTTTCGCAAATTGATAATTATTGGGCTTATATACCGTGAGCTGGCATCCACTCGGATTGCTTGGACCAGCAAGTGGTACACCCCAATAAGGATTGTCGATGAAAGCCTTGAACACCAGCAAAGACTCCTCATTGCCATTTCCTTTCAACCAATCAAAGAACCCATCCAGCGAATTGATACCCGTTTCCTCAAAGGCAGTTATTTGCGACGGCGATAAAATGCTGCGTGTTGACATCACATTCAACATTTTTTGAATAATGGCATTCTCTGTTGCATCATATATCTGTGCGTTTGGTTGGCAGTTCGCCAAATACATGTTTGCCACCGATATCGGGCCACCCGGTTTCTGAGCATTGTTATTCGCAGATATGTAATAAGGATTGTTGTTGTCATAGGGACCACCGTCATTGGTTTGGTACGACAAAAAGTTGAACGCCTTTTGCTGGTACGTCTTGCATCGGTTTTGTAAATATTGTTTGTGGCTTGTATAATAATTTTTCTTCAAGTTTGTACTTGCATAAATAACACGCTTTTTCGCAAACTTTTCTTGGTTGCAACACCATACCGGATTGCTCGTGTTGGGTGCAGGGTCCTGCGTTAGATTTCGGATGTTTGGCTTATAAGACGCCACAATGCCGACTCCGTCACAATCTTTGCACGTCTTTTCAAACTCACCGTTTTCGTTCAATGTATTCAGTTTGACACTGTATCCTCCCGGCTTGTCCTGCATTTCATTTAGCAATCCGGAACCACCGAAGCCACCACCCAACGACGTCCCCTTGCTCGATTTCACAAATCGATTGGTATTGTACTCAATCAACTTGTTTTCATTGTTTATCACACTGTCGTCCACCGAACGAATCACACGTCCTTTTCTGTAATGTTTGATGGGTCGAGGCAACCCGAATCCCGTCTGAAATACGTTTCCAGCGTCATTGTTTGTTAAAGGCCGGATATGTCCAGGGGCCGTTCCAACTGGAAAACTATTGAGTCCAGTGCCTTTCCAGGGCATGTATTGTTTATTGTTATAAGTACTGTGATGGTTATATCCGGATGCAGGCATGGTCTTCATTCCTAATGGATAAACTGCTGTTGACATTTATATACATTAACAAAGAAAATAAAAAGAATAAAATTTTATAAGTATTTGAATTGAAAAAATACAAAATAAAATGTATAGACATACAATAAATGGAAATATCCGACATCGCCTTTCAAGAATATGCCAAACAATATTCCACCATCATAGACATGGACAAAGCACTCCAAGAAAGCAAGGAGACCTATTTCGCACCAAAACCAATCGACAAAAATGTATCCAATGTCATTGGTACCATGGAACAACTTATGTCTAAAAAAAAGGATTCGTCTACTTTAGCAAATTCAATTACTAAATATAATACAAACATAAACATCGAGTTTGAACCACTCATTAGCCAATCCTCCTCTCCTGAAATGCATTACATGTCGTTATGCGGAACAGACTATGCCAACAATTCATTTGAAGACAAGGACGATTCACATTTGTTGCCGGACAGCATGGTTGCCCAATTATATTTGGCCGGAGTCGGCATACTCGGCCTCATTGTGTTGCACAAATTAATGAAATTGTATTAGTTATATATTGTATTATATTAGTTGTATATTTTATATGAATTCAATTTCTTCAATTTTAGGTTTAAATAGAAATTTAGTTAATTCAACATATACAGCCATAAGCAATGGTTCTAAACTTAACCCTACAGTTATAAATGGAGGATATACATTAAATGGAATTACTTTTAATAAACTATACACTTTTACATCAACAACTGGTACAAACACATTTACTTCAAAAGAGTTGACTACAATAGGAATATTTATTGTGGGTGGAGGTGGTGGAGGTGGTGGATATTCAACTGTATTAACAAATACTTACGGTTCTGGAGGTGGTGGAGGTGGTGGAATTTATTTAGCAACCACAGAATTAACAATCAATAATAGTTTAACAATTACAGTTGGTGCTGGTGGTGCTGGTGGTGGAAATGGACAAAAAGGTTCGAATGGTGAAAATTCTTCTATATCAAATACTTTAATTAGTATTACTGCTAATGGTGGAGGAGGTGGAGGTGGTCATGCACAAGCACCTAATACTGGAACAGTGGCAACAGGTAGTACTGGTGGTTCTGGCGGCGGTTCTTCTTCATACGGTCTATTTACTACAGGAACATCTTCGATTGGAAGTATTAATGTAATAAATTTCACAGGATATGGAAACAATGGAGGAACTACCTTATCGACGTTAAGTACTGCAGGAGGTACTGGCGGAGGTGGTGCATCTTCAGTTGGGGGAAATAGTTCAAACACCACAGCAGGAAATGGAGGGAGTGCTTTATCATGGTCAGTAACTGGAATTAGTTATGGTGGTGGTGGGGGTGGAGGATATCAGGGGACCGTAAGTGGTAGTGGTGGTGGTGGTGGTGCAGGAAATGGTGCAAACAATAGCACCATTAATTCAACCGCCATAAGTTCTACTTCAGGTCCTACCATTGGTTATGGAGGTGGTGGGGGAGGAGCAATTAGATATAACACTTTTAATGGTGGTTCTGGTTCACAAGGAGTATGTTATATTTTAACGATTTGATAAAATGTTAGTTGTATTATTTATTGTACAAATTATTACTTAAATAATTTATAAAATATTAGTAAACAATGGGCAAAAAGAACAAGAACAAGAATAGGACCAATTTTATTCCAAAAAAACCATTTGTGAGTGTGTGCACTCCTACCTATAACAGGCGACCTTTTATTCCAAGCATGATTCGATGTTTCGAGCATCAAACGTATCCAAAAGACAGAATTGAATGGATTATTGTGGATGACGGTACCGACAAAATTGAGGATTTGGTAACACACATTCCACAAGTCAAATATTTGAGATACGAAGAAAAACAGACACTTGGTAAAAAACGAAATGCAATGAACCAAGCAGCCACCGGCGACATCATTGTTTATATGGACGATGACGATTATTACCCACCCGAGAGAATTGAACATGCTGTGAATAAATTGATCGAAAACCCCAAAGCTCTTTGCGCCGGATCAAGCGCCATGTATCTCTACTTCAAACACATTCAGAAAATGTATGTATTCGGCCCCTATGGAGAGAACCATGCCACCGCAGCAACATTTGCTTTTAAACGCGAATTGCTTAAAATCACTACATTCAACGAAGAGGCATGTCTTGCCGAAGAAAAGGCGTTTCTCAAAGATTACACCATTCCTTTTGTACAACTTGAACCGAAAAAAACCATCTTGGTCTTCTCTCACAATCAAAATTCATTTGATAAAAAGGAATTGTTGGAACAATTGCCCAATCCATGCATTCATGAATCTAACGTATTGCCGCGCGACATTGTGAAGGAACCCGACATTCTCCAGTTTTTCATGGTGGACATCGACAAGGCCCTCGCGAATTATGAACCCGGACAATTGCAATACAAACCCGATGTCGTCCAACAATTGACCAAAATTCGCGAAACCAGACGACAAATGATTGAAAAACATATGAAAGAGCAGCAGGATTATCAAGAAACACTTCAAAAAATAGCCATGTTTCAAAACCCACAAATGGTTCAAGAGAAAATAAATGATATGACCATGATTATCCAACAACTTACACAAGAAAACATGCAACTGAAAACCCATATCGAATATTTAAACCAAAAAATCAAAGAATTAATTGCAGCACAAATTAAACATAAAATGTAGATAGGACATATAAAAAAATTGAATAAAAAATGTATTTAAAGACTGACTACTATAACTATATAGTAATAAATACAATGGAGTATGATGATAGATTCGACCCTACCATGCCAAATGATGTAGAGCAAGCTCGTAAAATTGATATCCTGAAGCAACATGATGTCTATTATGATGGAATCAATTATATTCAGGTAAAGTTTAAAAACGCACATGGCGAAATAAAACAAAAGCGAGTGAAAGTGTATACTTCTGGTGTGGCAGGGACAATTATTCGAGATGCGGAGACTGGAGAATATCTTCCAAGATTTGTTAGTACAATGGGAGAACATTTTCTCGGTTTCGTTGGTTCAAATGACGAAGAATTGTTTTTCAAGGTGAATTTTGCCACTGGTGAATGTAACAGCCCGAATGGTTCTACGACAGCGTTTTTTCGAACTCCTTATCATTATATGAAGTATATGGAGACCACCGTTGATGCACCACAAATTGCAGCTTGGGAACAAAGAAGGACCAAGCGAATCAAAGAGATTGAACATTCTTTGAAAAAGAAGCCAAAAACCATCACATACACAACTGTGCGATAAATAATAATATATTCTAAATGAAACATAATGATAATTTTTATGTCATAAATTTTTATGTCATAAAAATAAGTAGTAAATGAATTTATAATAGAAATCGCGTTTGAATAAGGTAAGGATTATTTCACAATATTAAGTTTCTTTTTTAATTTGTCAAGTCTGGACGATGCCTTGTATTGGTCGATTCTTTTTTGTTGTTCTTCTTGTTCATTCTTCTCTCTTTCAGCTTCTGCTTGGATTCTTAATTGGTCATTTTTACGTTGTATAGGGAAATCACGTTGTCTTACAAACTCAGCATACACATCTATATGTGAATCGGACAAACCTTCTTTATGAAACAAACGATAAATGTCATCACCACTCATTAATCGCATGTCTCCATTCTCAAATTGAATTGTATGTTTACAAGGATACGATTCTAAACAAACATTTGATATGTTATACTTTCCAATTGTTCGAAAACTTTTTTCGTCTGTTTTACGCGTGATAAAGCTTTGATGACATTGCAAACATTTATTTTTTGTGATACCAGGCGCCATACCAACCTTCAAATTTGTAATATTATCACTTTTACAATAAGGACACTCCATTTGTTTATTTATAAATCATATATTGTTTTCATATCATAATAATATATTAATATATTAAAATAATAATATATTAACATAATAATATACATATGTTTCACCCAGAATATATAATTGACCTGATGACAGATTGGTGGGGTTTATCTATCAATCCAAATGCCATTCCTCTGTTAGAAAGAAATTTGGATAAAGTGAATTGGAAACAATTGTCAGCCAATCCAAATGCGATTCATCTGTTAGAACAACATTTGGATAAAGTACATTGGCCTTATTTATCAAGAAACCCAAACGCCATTCGCATTTTAGAAAAGAATTTGGATAAAATTGATTGGTTTTATTTATCACGCAATCCAAATGCCATTCATCTGTTAGAAAGAAACTTGAATAATGTGTACTGGTCCGTGTTAACCTGCAATCCAAATGCAATTCACCTGTTAGAAAAACATCTGGATAAAATAGATTGGTATGTTTTATGTTTCAATAATCCAAATGCCATTTCTCTTTTAGAAAAAAATATGAATAAAATTAATTGGATAGCTTTATCCAACAATCCAAATGCTATTTCTATATTAGAACAAAATATAGATAAAATAGATTGGACGATGTTATCAATGAATCCGAATGCGATTTCTCTTTTTGAAAAAAATTTGGATACAATACCTTTGTATGAGATATCTTGGTACAATTTATCTTTACAACCAAATGCAATTCCTTTTTTGGAAAAATATATAGAATATATACATTGGGATGGTTTATCTCAAAATCCAAATGCGATCCGTTTGTTAGAACAAAATTTAGATAAAGTAAATTGGTATTATTTATCTTCAAACCCAAATGCGATTCCTATCTTAGAAAAACACATGAGGAAAGTGGATTGGAAACAATTATCATTGAATCCTAATGCCATTCATTGGTTGGCACGCCTCAATACCAAAAAAATGAGAGAGAATTGCAAAGCCTTTGCAGAAGAGTTGGCCGCTTATGTCTTTCATCCAGTGCGTTTAATGCGTTTGTGTGAAGCATATGGTCTAGAATTGGAAGAATATTTTGAGTGCGTTTAAATCAATAAATAAAATTGAAATTCATTTACATTTCTTTTTTATCCATCATAAGATGTTTCATCCAGAATATATTGTACATGAAAACGTAAATTGGTTTTTCATGTCTTGTAATCCAAATGCGATTTCTATTTTAGAACAACATAAAAAAGACATAAATTGGAGTACTTTGTCTGTAAATGAAAATGCGATTCATTTGTTAGAACGGAATATGGAGAAAGTGGATTGGACCAAGTTATCTTGTAATTTAAATGCCATTCCTCTTTTAGAAAAGTATTTGAAAAAAGTGTGTTGGAGCGCTTTATCTTATAATCCAAATGCTATTCCTCTGTTAGAACAAAATCTAAAAAAAGTGAATTGGGATTGGTTATCTTATAATCCAAATGCCATTCACCTGTTAGAACAAAATCTAGAAAAAGTGGATTGGGATTGGTTATCATTGAATCCAAATGCAATTCACCTGTTAGAACAAAATCTAGAGAAAGTGAATTGGGATTGGTTATCAACAAATCCAAATGCCGTTCCTCTGTTAGAAAAAAACTTGGACAAAATATATTGGTATAAATTATCTGAAAATCCAAATGCCATTCACCTGTTAGAAGATAATTTGGACAAAGTGGATTGGCATTGGTTGTCCACCAATCCAAATGCCATTCACATTCTGGAAAAAAATATTGAAAAAATAAGTTGGATGGCTTTATCTGCAAACCCAAATGCGATTCACTTGTTAGAAAAAAATTTGGATAAAGTGGATTTAGATATTCTGTCTGCCAACCCAAACGCGATTCATTTGTTGGCACAACTCAATACCGAAAAAATGCGCGAAAATTGCAAAGCCTTTGCCGAAGAATTGGCAACCTATGTCTTTCACCCAATGCGTTTAATGCGCATTTGTGAATCATATGGTCTAGAATTGGAAGAATATTTTGAGTGTGTTTAAAAATAAAATTGAAACTTTTATTTAGTTATTATAAAAGAATAAGTAATTCAAAATACTTAATGGAATTAAAAGTTTATTCACAATTACCTGATGATTTACTATATCATATTTGTTGTTTAACTGGTAAATTTAGAATATGTTATAATTATAAAACAAATAAAAGTGAATTGATTAATATTATTGATTTGACTCAACAGAAGTGGATTGTTTTTAATGAAAACTTTTCTAAATGTGTATATATAAAAAAACGTAGAATGAATTTTCGTAGAGCACATTGTTGGCTAGACAGTGGAGGACATCCTCATTTTGCTTATTATATAAATGTACCTTTACCTTCATAGATTTTTATTTAGACTTTACACCTATATAATTCGCATATTGTGGCGAATATTTATGCGCATTTGTGAATCATATTTTGAGTGCGTTTAAAAAATAAATAAAATTGAAACTATTTTTTAATTTAATAAATACGTATAGTTATTATAAAAGAATAAGTAATTCAAAATGTTTTATCCAGAATATATCATTACCGAGGACAACTTGCGAGGGTTGGCATTTAATCCAAATCCTACTGTCATTCCCATCTTGGAAAGAAAATTAAATCAAGGTATATTACATTCGTTATGTCCCAATCCACATGCAATCCACTTGTTAGAAAAATATGTACATTTATTTAAATATGAACAAGATTGGAAAGAATTGTCATCCAATCCAAAAGCAATTCACCTATTAGAAAAGAATTTGGATAAAGTAAACTGGCATGTATTATCTAACAATCCAAATGCCATTCCCATTTTAGAAAAGAATGTGGATAAAATCGATTGGTGTGTATTATCTTCCAAACGAAATGCTGTTCACCTTTTAGAAAAACATTTGGATAAAGTAGACTGGAAACAATTGTCAGCCAATCCAAATGCGATTCACCTGTTAGAACAACATTTGGATAAAGTACATTGGCCTTATTTATCAGGAAACCCAAACGCCATTCGCATTTTAGAAAAGAATTTGGATAAAATCGATTGGGTTTATTTATCTCAAAATCCAAATGCCATTCCCATTTTAGAAAAGAATTTGAATAAAATCAATTGGTTTTATTTATCCAAGAATCCAAATGCCATTCCCATCTTAAAAAGAAACTTGGATAAAATTGATACTGATGGTTTGCTTTCAAATCCAAATCCAAATGCGATTCACGTATTTCATTTCCCTAAACGAGACGAGGAAAGACACTATTGGAATATTTTATCCTGCAAACCAAATGCTATTTCTATCTTGGAAGAAAATATAGATAAAGTAAATTGGTGGGGATTGTCTTCCAATCCAAAAGCAATTCACATTTTAGAACAAAATTTGGATAAGGTCTGTTGGAATGATGTAGTTACAAATCCAAATGCCATTCATTTAGTGGCACGTTTAAATACATCCAAAATGAGAGAGAATTGCAAGGCTTTTGCAAAAGAGTTGAAACAGTATGTGTTTGACACAGAACGTCTCGCACGCATATATAAATTGTATGTGTTAAATAATACAACAGAAAATGACTGCACTTCATGCAATGAAAAATTCGACACATACAATCAACATAACCAGTTATTTAGCAACACCTATTCTTCCCTCGAAACGTCTGCAAAATATCTCCAACAATTGAAACAAACACAAAAAAAAGAAATAGAATTCTATCAACAACTCTCTAAATTAGAAGAAGAAATAACCCGTTTCGCAATCGAACTGCGTATACATCAATCGGTGTTTAATAGTAAAAACGTAACCGTGCGCGCAAAAATCGCCTAAAGTTTGACAAACAGCCTATGTAACGCATGCATGCAAAATATAAAAAATTGAAATCAAAATGATGCCATTCTTTTTTTGCATATTATATTTATTGCATCTAGAACCATGTCGTCGCTACCTCCATCTTATACTATGAATTTCAATTTCAAGTTGGTATATACAGACGTTGTATACAACGTTGAAATATCTAGTCACGAAACCGTCCATGAACTTTTCAACGTTGCATGCGAACAATTTAAAAAATATATCGATTACAACAAATATTACATTGAATGGGTTGTATGCGGTCAAACCAAATCAGAAATGGCACCGGCAGTCACCGAACACAACTACGACCATCCTCTTTACTATGAATTTGGACACAATTGGAAATTGGTAAGCTTTTACGTAAGACCTGTACATCGGATTACCGACAGATTCGTACGCCCTGAAAGAGACATCTATATAGAAATAGCAACTGATGTAACACATACCCAAGTTGACACATCACAACAAGTTGACACATCACAACAAGTTGACACATCACAACCAGTGCAAGTGTAACCACATATTCTTTGTTATTTATTTGTATTTGTATTGTTTTTTGTTTTTCATTATGTTTTTTTCGAAAACAAATTTGTAAAATAGTCTTTGGAGGATTGATCGGATGTGATATAGCCATACAATAGATTGAAAATATACAACATAATGATTAATGCGACGCAATTCACAAACACAAACAAGAGCGTGCTCATGATTTTTGAATTAAAAATGTCTACATTCAAGTCATACTCCGTTTTTTCTTTGTCGTATGTTACAGCAGTGTCTTCACCAGAGGAGCCAGTTGGGCGACACGAAATATAAATACCGTCTCCAATATAATTTTTTGCGGGGCCTTTCGAATTGTAGGACAAATCGCCCAAAGTGTATTTGAAATTATTTAGAAAATTGGTGGAGGAAGTGATATCTGTAGGTATTATTTGTCTTAATTTTTGGATCGTTGCACTGTTTAGTGTGATAGCATCTAAATAGTCAAAGACAATGTATATGTTGGAATTGTTTTGATATGTATAAAAAGGACGGTTTGGCACGATTGGTTGCAATGTAAAATTCGAGAGATTTAAAGGTCGACTTTCGCCAGAGTTTGGCACCTTCATTGCAGAGAAATCAATAAACTCGGTAAGGATGCCAGTGGAATTGGATTGGCTGGTAGATTGTATGATGGGTATACAAACATCTAAAGAACCATGAGAAATGACGAGTTCGCCGGCGGTTCGATTTCCATTAAATGTGTGGATGGATGGACTTGTGATGTAAAAATGGGTAGGAATAAATTTTTCGTTATTGAACACGACAGATGCCTGGGAGGTGTTGTCCATTGAAAACTCCAAACTGTTGCCTTTATTGTGGACAGTTAGATTTGTCTCGGGATATTTAAATGAAAACGAACATTTCAAATTACAATATCCAGATACATTTGTGCGGTCTATATCCAAACTTTGTCCAGTGGTAGTCATTAATATAAGTATATAAATAAAATATTATTTATTTATATAAATTAGAATGAAATTGACAAAAGGCAAAATTAAAAAACTTTACAACAAAAAAAAACAGACTGCAAAAAAACGAAAAGACAAAAGACGCGCATTACGTCAAAGGAAAACATTTAGACATAATAAAAAATTACATTTAGCCAGAAAAACATTGAAACAATATAGAGGAGGTTTGGGTGATTTGATTCCATTAATGCAGATTGGGACTAATTTAATTGGTACTTCTCCGCTTACTAAAAAATTTGGTAAAAAGGTTATTGATGACTCAAATATACGTGACATGGTAAAAAAATATGATAAAAACATATCAGTAAATAATCCAAACCATATTTCAAAATGGGATGTAACAAAAGTTACTGATATGAGCTTTTTATTTAAAGACATTGTAGATTTCAATGAAGATATTTCAAATTGGAATGTGTCAAACGTTACTAATATGGCAGGTATGTTTTATGGTGCAAAAGCTTTCAATCAAAATTTAAATAAATGGAATGACAAACTTTCAAACGTAACCAACATGGAAGGTATGTTTTTTAATGCAGAATCATTTAATAATGGTATTGATAATAGTATTGATAATGGGGTGGATAATGTGATGAATTGGAATGTTTCAAACGTCACAAGTATGAAAGCAATGTTTGCTGGTGCAAAGAATTTTAATCAATCCTTAAATAATTGGAATGTTTCAAACGTCATAAATATGAGTTATATGTTTTTTGAAGCAACCACTTTTAATCAATCCTTAAATTGGAATGTTTCAAATGTCGAAGATATGAGTTATATGTTTGCATTTACAAGTATGAAAGAGGACAAAATTCAATTTACCAACATAAATAACAAAGTTAATAAAGAAAACATGTTTTTTAATAATAATATTGTTTCACCAGATGATGTACATGTTCATTTGGATAATGGTGATAATAATAATGATGATGGTGCTGGTGATGATCATCTTTCGAATAAACAACACGAACTTGAACAATATTTCGACGAAAAAAATAACAACAATATTTTAAATAGTAATATATCAACAACTGTTAAAAAAAAACCATCACCAACATCAACAACTGAACCAACATCAACAACTGAACCAACTAATAAATCGTTTTTTAGTAAAACCGGCAATGCGTTTAGTAAAGCAGCAAGTAGCATTACAAATTCAAGGTTTGGCAAACTGGTTAGAGGAAGCGTTGGATATGCTACAAGTAATATGAATATAAAGTTTTCCAGTATTAATGACACCAATATACGTGAATTGATTGAACTGTATTATGACATAAATAGCCCTCAGCACGTGAAAGATTATATAGAAGGTCAACATGGAAAAATAGATAAATGGGACGTAAGCAAAGTTACTGATATGAGTGGTTTGTTTAGAAATATGACAAATTTCAATGACGACATTTCAAAATGGAATGTGTCAAACGTTACAGATATGGAAGGTATGTTTGCTGGAGCACTGATTTTTAATCAAAATTTGAATAATTGGAATGTTAAAAAGGTGACGAATATGGCTCGTATGTTTTTAGATGCGAGAGAATTTAATACACCTTTGGATAAGTGGAATGTGAAAAATGTTACGGACATGGAAGGTATGTTTGCCGGAGCGGTGAAATTCAATCAAGATTTAAAGAATTGGAATATTACTAATGTTACAAATATGAATGCAATGTTTGCAGGAGCCACCAATTTTAAACAAGAAAATATAAAAAAGAACTTTAATTTTACAATAAGTACTTCTTCAAAAGAAAATATTTTTTATTTAGATAATGCAGTTAAAAATAGTGAAGATGAAAAAGATGCAAATAGTTCAACAGAAGCATTAGATAAAAAATCAGATGAAAAAAATGCAAATAGTTCAACAGAAGCATTAGATGAAAAAAATGCAAATAGTTCAACAGAAGCATTAGATAAAAAATCAGATGAAAAAAATGCAAATAGTTCAACAGAAGCATTAGATGAAAAAAATGCAAATAGTCCAACAGAAGCATTAGATAAAAAATCAGATGAAAAAAATGCAAATAGTCCAACAGAAGCATTAGATAAAAAATCAGATGAAAAAAATGCAAATAGTCCAACAGAAGCATTAGA
>Ga0255182_1001048_pt1:0-12500 | contig 15597 bp, 9 predicted proteins | sample Atl_UVDOM_RepA_8_FD_188420 | JGI IMG/M metagenome (GOLD analysis project Ga0255182, IMG submission 188420) | Freshwater microbial communities from Altamaha River, Georgia, United States - Atl_UVDOM_RepA_8d | ecosystem: Environmental > Aquatic > Freshwater > River | place: USA: Georgia...
CCCAAAGGGAATTCGCCTTCTTAAAGAAAAAACAAATTTACCTGAAGCTTTTCATTATGATTTTATCTTATGTCCCGATCTGGCCCAGACATTGACCGTTGTTTGTGCAGGTCTTGGCGTTAAAGGTTATTTTAGTGGTCTGGAAACCCTTAGAATTAAGGAAACAGATCGCATTCAAGCCCTTGAAAATGAAATTAGTAAAGGCGGTTGCCATATATTGCCATATACCGGAAATTCAATTACAGGGAAAGAAATATTTGAAGTAACCGGAACGTTTCAGACCAGTCAAACCCCTGTTTTCAAAACCTATGAAGATCACAGGATGGCTATGGCATTCGCACCCTTAGCCTTATTAATGCCCATTGAGATAGAGGATCCAGGCGTTGTTATAAAATCTTACCCCGATTTTTGGAAGGATTTCCAGTGTCTGGGATTAAACATAACCCATTAATCTTTCAATTATCGTTAAAAGATATAATTTTAAGTTCAACCCGCTGATTTTTTCTTCGCCCTTCTGCGGTATCATTTGAGGCAATGGGGAATTTCTTGCCGTACCCTTTATAGGTTAATCTGGAGCGATTGATATTTTTACTTACCAAATAATCTACCACAGCTTTTGCTCTGTCCGTTGATATCTTGTTACAATAATTATCTGTACAAAGACCGTTGGAATGCCCACCCACCTCAATGGAAATATCTGGATTATTCCTTAAAAAATCTACCAGGTCATTCAGGAATTGATACGATTCTTTTGTGAAAACAGACTTATCCATTTCAAAAAATATCTTATCAATGCGGAGCGTTTGCCCCTTCTTAATATCCGTTCTCTTTAGATTATTAACCGACGCACTTTCTATAATATCCTTTGGTTCAGTCAAAACGGGAGGTGGTGCAGGTCTATCCTCTTTCTGTTTAATTACATTGGAGTCTTTATTATCTAACCTTACGGTTTCAGCCTTTACAACCACAGATTCCTGCTTTTTTTCAGGTTGATTTGCATTGGCATCATTATTCTGCACTATACTTCCACGGCAATTAACTACCTTTATATCTGAAAAATTATCTACCAGTAAATTCCCGTTATAAGGAACTAAGGTCGGTGTTTTATAATAAGCTTCCAGAATCAGAAAGGAATAATTTTTTGCAGGTTCGAGTTTAAAATCATAATCCTGCCAGCGGGTATTAGCAATTAATGGTGATTCTGCCAACAATTCCTTTTTTTCACAATAAGCGTTGCCACCATAAATACGTAGTTTAGCTGGGGTTGTATAATTAGCAGTCTGATCGGACAACCTGCTAATGGAAACATATAATTCAGAACGACAGAGTGCAATAGAAAAACTGTAACATTTACCTTTTTCCAGCGGCCTGGATAATTCCTGACCAACCGATTCCCAGGTATCATTATCCCTGACCACTAATCCCAGATAAGTATTTCCATCAGCAGCTGGTTTTGTTACACTGAAAATGCCACTTGGCTGAATATCAGGAGCTGATTCCCCTTTAAAGCCGCAATCGGACCAGGCCCTGGGTGCTTTGGAATGTCTGGGCATGTCTTCAAAGGAAGGATTTATAAGTTGGATAATCTCAGATGATTCCTGCCCGAGCATAGAAATGGGTATGAACAAAACAAAGAGAGCATTAAACAATGAATTTTTACTCATTTCCTGTAATTTCTTAATTAGAATGATTGTAGCACCTGCCTTGATATATCCGCTATCATTATTTTATTACTGGAAGGCATTGATACCTGTGATATCCATTCCAGTTATTAACAAATGTATATCATGTGTGCCTTCATAGGTAATGACAGATTCCAGATTCATAATATGACGCATGATGGGATACTCTGAGGTAATCCCCATTCCACCATGAATCTGTCTTGCTTCCCTGGCAATATCGAGTGCCATATTCACATTATTTCTTTTTGCCATCGAAATTTGAGCTGGTGAAGCCTCTCCTTTATTTGCCAGGGTACCTAATCGCCATGCCAGTAATTGCGCTTTGGTGATTTCCGTTATCATTTCCGCCAATTTCTTTTGTGTGAGCTGGAAACCCCCGATTGGTTTACCAAACTGTTCCCTTTCCAGACTATAACGCAGGGCAGCATCATAACAATCAAGAGCAGCCCCTATAGCTCCCCAGGCGATGCCATACCTCGCTTTTGATAAACAAGAAAGAGGACCTTTTATTCCCTGAACACCGGGCAAGAGATTTTCTCTGGGAATTCTGACATTTTCAAAAACCAATTCTCCGGTGACCGAAGCCCGTAGAGACCATTTTCCTTTAATTTCAGGCGCTGAAAAACCTGTCATTCCTTTCTCTACTATAACTCCCCTGATAATCCCCTGTTCATCCTTAGCCCAAACAAGGGCAATATCAGCCACCGGCGCATTGGTTATCCACATTTTAGACCCATTCAGGATAATGTGATCGCCATCCTCCACAATTCTGGTCAACATTCCTGAAGGATTAGAACCATGATCAGGTTCTGTCAGACCAAAGCAACCAATAAGTTCACCGGAGCCCAGACCTGGCAGATATTTCTTTCTTTGATCCTCCGAGCCAAATTTATAAATAGGATACATGACCAGCGAGCCTTGAACAGAGGCCATGGAGCGAATACCGGAATCACCCCTTTCAAGTTCCTGCATGATAAGACCATAGGTAATTTCATCCATACCTCCCCCTCCATATGCTACTGGTATCGTTGGTCCGAAGGCACCAATATTAGCCAATCCCTTAAATAAATGAACCGGGCATTTTGCAGCCTGTGCATACCCTTCAATAATTGGACTCACCTCTTTTTTAACCCAATCTCTGACCGCATCGCGAGCCATTTTATGCTCTTCATCCAGCAAATCATCTACTTTATAATAATCATGACCGTTGAAGAGGTCAGCTTTATTAGAAAAAAATGAATCCTTTTCCATACTTGAATCTGAAGATTTCATATATATATGATTAGCACACAAAGTTAAAATTTCCTTACTTATTATTCATACGAATTAAAAGGTTTAAAGTCACCCTAACCTTAAATTATTCTGTCCAGTCCCAAAGAACAATATGCCATTTAACCCCTTCATATTCCAGGGTATCAAGTATTTCAAATCCACATTTTTTGTGAGCCTTTAATGACCTGGGATTAGCCTCAGAAATATCAGTCACGCAATATTCATATTTCTCTGTCAAGGATTTCCTGAAAAGGTCGTACATTTTCTGTACAAGCCCCTGACCCCTGAATGCCTTGGCTACACATAGCTGACCAACAATCACAACACGTGAATCTGCCAGGGTGACACCCTTGTAATGCATTTGATCTATGGCATCAAATAATCCGTCTAACAAAGGATGATCTCCGTATAGTTCTTTAACTGTTACCATGGCATATCCAATCACTTCATTACCCACACAGGCAATGATTGAAGGCTCCAGATCATTCATCTTTTTGAGGAATGACAAAGAATATGAAGCCGTTACAAAACCTTCCTTTTCGCTTTCCTCCTTAGAAATATTTGTGATTCTATTCTCTTCCTGCAATATTTTTATGCCTTCAATTTCCCAGGCTTCCGACACTTTTTTAATTAAAATTTCATTCATCATACTTGTTTTTTAAGTTCACATTTAGGTAAAAAAATTATATTTACCTTAAAAATGATTATTGCTTTAGAAGGAATGCGTTTTTGGGCAAATATTGGTTATTATGAGGAAGAACAGATTTTAGGAAATGAAATCCATCTGGATGTTTATGTAAATGCAGATTCATCCTGCCTGGTTCAATCAGATGATTTAGGAAATACCTTAAATTATGAAACCATATATCATATTTGCCGTATGGAAATAAAAAAACCTGTCCGACTGCTGGAAACCACTGCGGTACATATTCACAAGCGAATACACGCTCAATTTCAGGGAAAACTGTTGGATGTGAAAGTCCGGATTTCCAAAATATCTCCACCCCTGAAAGGACCAGTGGACAGAGCATATATCGAAATAAACGGATAAACAGGAAGCTTTCTCATAATTTCACCCATCGAATCACCTTTTTGACTTTTTCAGATATTATTTCGACCAGATAAATACCATTCAGAAAATCAGCTGCCGGGATAATAAACTGTTGACCGTTCCCATTATAATCCAGTTTCTGGGTTTGCATCAACTGTCCGGATATTTGTCTGACATTACAAATAAGCTTACCTGCATGTTCGCCTTTCACATGTAAAACGATTTCATCGGACCCTGGATTTGGAAAGGCATTTACATCAAAAAAATGACTGTTAACTTCATTAACAGCTGTTTGTATGCCTGTTTGAACCAGCGCTCCCCCCAGTGCCGCACTGCCACAAGCAGTAGCCCCGTCCGATGCCGTGGCACATACTATACTATTGATCCAGCTGGCATCGATAAAGGAAACATCATCGATTTTCCAGCCATCATAAACAAGCGGTTCTTCCGCTCCTTCTGCCGATTGAACAAAACGCCAGCGCAGGTTCAGTTTTTCCTTTTTAAAAGGAGAAAGATTTACAACTGTCGATTGATACATAGTTGATTCTCCCCAAAAAGCGCTTGTTTTGAACCCTACCGTTTTGGGATCCAACCGCCCATCATAACCTTTTCTGATAAAGAGTGAATCGGGTAAAACCGACCATGTAGAACCATCGTTCAGGGAGTATTCCAAAAAACCCCCATCCTTTCCCGGATCTATTTCATATTGATGATAAAAAGTTAAGGCCGGGTTTACAGAAATTTGAAAATCAGGTTGGTATTTTAATCTTAATTTTGCATCCGTTACCTCTTTACCATTTGATACTGACCAGCTATATTGACCACTTACTGCATTTCCTGTTGTTAATTTCCATAAATCCTTACTTCCCTGACTACCCTCCGTCAACCAGTTCGATTCCCCACCCTCCAGCTCATCTGTGAATATTCGTTTTGAAAAATTCACCTTATTTGTTGACAACTTATAGAACAATACTAAAGATTCATTGGTATTCAGGTTTGATGACGAGAAAGTAAGCACATCACCCTGGACGATTGCACTTCTTCCTCCTTGCAAACTACCCGGAATAAAGGAACAACCCGATGGAATAATATCTTTAAAGCTAATATTATTTGCAGCTTTCAGCTGATGGTTAATCAGCGTTATTTTGACCGTCAGGGTATCGCCAGGCTGGATATTGGCAGGTGAAATTTCTTTTTCAATCTTGAGGGTTTTGACACATACCGGAAGTTTATCGAAGGCTTGGGTATTATCATTTCTGTTGGTTGAAGAACCTTGTTTAGCACTATAACCCAATCCCCGTCTTGCAAAAACCTCCCAAATCAAACACTCATTTTCTCCTTTATTATTCAGGATATCTGCCGCTATAATAGCATCTCGACCATCTAAAAATCCAGGATTACAATTTTGGAGTTTCATGCCATCCATAACTAATTGAATCGCTTTATTATTTCCCCCTTTTCCATCTATCAGGTTCGGATCAAAACCATATTTGTCGGCCATTTTCCAATATAGGTCCCAAAGGGTGACTGCCCATATTTCACCTAAGGGATGAGGGGCTGTAGTACCAATAATGTCGTCATAGGTTTGGTTATTTATTGAAAAATCTGTTGAATACAATTGTCTTCTGATCCCCTTTGAATTATTATCTGAATAATCACCGATTGGAATACCGGTGGTCCCGTTTGCCCCGGGTTTTACAGCCGTAACCAAGGTAAAAAAATCACTCCACCCTTCCCCCATTTGTTCATCATTATTCAAACAACTGGTATAGGAAGGACCACCTGTTAATCTATTGGAAATCCCGTGACCATATTCATGGGCAACGATGCCATTATCAAAATTTGCATCTCTGATAACCAGATCATTGCTATTTGCCTGCAGCGTGACTCTAACAGATTGACCCTGCCTGATGGCATTTTTTATGTTATTACCACTGGAAGAGGGCAACATCACCACGGGAATTTTAGGGATAGGCTGAGTACCATCACTTCCCATGGTGATAATGTCATTAGAAGTATTGACCACAATAACGGCAAGTGCACCGGCAGCTTCTGCCTTAATTACCTTATCCTTAAATTTACAGGTACCTCTGTCAACCACCAGTATTTTACCTCTAATCGCTGTGGCATTTGTTAGTGTCCCGCAAGCCAGAGCTGAATTGACTGAATCCTGTGCAATAATTAGCAAACCTGAAATTGGATTACTACTTATGATTGGTCCAAAAGTTGCAAGACCCACATTATAAGTTGAAGCCAGGGTTGACGGATTATTTACGGTAAGTACCTTTCCCTCTCCGGGCATCCAGATATACATTTGCATTCTTCCACTGGCACCATCCGGAGGAGTTGAGAAATTTGCATTATTAAATCCGCTGGCATCCTGGCCTTCTGCTTTCACCGGATCCCCGGCCTTACCTGATTTGCCGTACAGATTTTGTTGAAAATTTCCAGCTTCCTCATTAAATCCATATCTGTAGGAAAAATCATGCATGAAATTATTCATGTAAAATAATTGCGTGATGCCCGCTTCTTCATAGTTATCGGGTGTTTTTGCCGGATCAAAAGGAAAATCAAATACGAGATTAGCATTACCATCTACCGTTTTTTCATCCGGATTATTATCTGCATTTTTATCTAGGTAGGCAAACACATTATTTCCCCTGGTTATGGTATATTCAGCACCGTCGGCTCCATTGGTGTCATGCCAGCCAAAAGGAGATGCAACCGGGTCTGAAGGTGATTTCAGTAACATTCTGTTTCCCTCCAGTGGAGAAGAAAGGTAATAGGGAAAAACATTATAGCTTCCTTTGTTAAGTAAACTAAACGATTGAAAATCAATATTTATTTGTTTTTCCGAATGATTATGAAGTGCTGGTTTGTGACCAGCATGATTACAGTAAAGCGTATAATTTTCCTTTTGTAAGATTTCGCCGGATGTTGCATCTACCTTATACACCCAATAATCGGGTGAATCAGGATCGTCCAGTGATACCTCCCAGGCCAGTTTTAAAAATCCATTTCTTTCCCGGACGAAAACAAGAAAAACAACTATTTCTGATTCGCTCCATTCTTCCTTTTTGAAGATGTATTTTCCCTCTTTATGTGTGTCGGGTATAATGGCCTCTTTATTATCTGTTTGTTTACCTAAAGCATTTGCAGCATAACGTACTGCCTGCCATGCACTTATTTCAGGTTTATTGTAAAGTGAACCCAGCACTATTCTATTTTTCAAATTTGATAAAAACCCATTTGTTGCATATACCAAAGCGCCATTTTTTGAAAAATGAAAACCTGATATAGCTTTATCAACTGGAATTCCGTCGAGTTCCTGTTGAACGTAGATATGTTCAACACCATTGATATCACTGGTATATTTGTCGCGAACAGATAATGAAACCAGGTCATTAGGCTCCAGTTGCCAGGTTAAGGCGATATTTCGAATAGTAGAAATATCATCCTTTACTTCAAAAGGACTTTGTGAAAAAACAAAACTGACCTTACATATTAAAAAATAAAGAATAAGATACCTTGCTATTTTCATTCACATCTATTTTTAAATATTCACTTATGCAACATCATAAAAGTAACGCAATAAATACAAAAAGGATTTTTTTACCCTGAATATTATTTAATTTAATTAACTTGGTAAACAACTAAAACTATCTATTATGAAATCAACAAGAAGAAATTTTATTCAATCGATGAGTGTTGGCGCTATGGGACTGACGTTGCCTAACCTGAGTTATGGCCTGAGCCACTCAAAAAATGAGGTAAATCCCGGTGAGGATCAGCTGCTCCATATTGGCGATAATATCGCTGTGGCACAAACCGAATATGGAAAAGTACGGGGTTTCATCCTGCGTGGAATCCATCAGTTCCTCGGTATTCCTTACGGTGCTGATACGGGAGGAAAAAACAGATTTATGCCACCTCAGAAACCAGTGCCCTGGACAGATGTAAAACCTGCTATATGGTGGGGAAATACAGCGCCTCAGATCATGGAAAAAAGGTATGCCAACGTATATTCCTCTTTCGTTGATCACTGGAATTATGATGATGTATCGGAAGATTGCCTGAAACTTAATGTCTGGACACCAGCGTTAGATAATATGAAGCGTCCTGTCGTTGTTTGGCTGCATGGCGGTGGTTTTGTAAATGGAAATGGTATTGAACAGGATGGATATCATGGTGAAAATCTGGCCAGGCTGGGAAATATAGTCTTTTGTTCGGTAAATCATCGGCTTGGTGCCCTGGGTTATTGTTGTTTGTCAGGTGCCGGAGGTCCTTCCGCCTCTGGAAATGCCGGAAATCTTGATTTAGTAGCCTCCTTAGAATGGATAAAAAATAATATCTCTCAATTTGGAGGTGACCCCGGAAATGTGACCATTATAGGACAATCAGGTGGTGGTGCAAAAGTCACTACCTTAATGAATATGCCTGCAGCCAAAGGGCTGTTTCACAAAGCCGTTGCCCTAAGTGGCAGTTCTCTGACTGGTGTCAACAAGGAATATGCCGAAAAATTAGGTGTTAAGGTTTTTGAAGAGGCAGGACTAAAACCGGGAGAGCTTGAAAAGCTGCAACAGATTCCCTGGCTTGAGTTTATTCATATCGCCAACAGGGCCGTCTCCAGATTATCAGAAGAAGCCAAAAAAACGGGTGTTATAAGAGAAGGCTTCTCCCCTGTTTCAGATGGCATTCATTTAATGGCCGAACCATTTTTTTCAACAGATTTATCCAGTGAAATTCCATTATTGATTAACACCACCTTTCATGAGTGGACGCCATCCCGAGCAGATGCAACGCTTGAAAAGGTAACATGGGAAGAAGTACAAGCAAAACTGGTACCCCGCTTTGGTGATAAATCCGACGCTATTTTGACTGCTTATAAGAAGCAATTTCCATCTGCAACACCCGTTGAAATATGGGCATTGATTCTATCCAACAGGAAAAATGCTATTGCTGCTGCAGATGCTAAGGTAAAACAAGGTAAAGCACCTGTTTATTTATCCTGGTTTGGTTGGGAACCTCCTCTGTTTGACGGAAGGATGAGAGCCTTCCATTGTATCGACATTTGTTTCTGGTTTTATAATACCGATCTTATGTACACCCATACAGGAGGTGGCAAAAGGCCAAAAATGCTGTCCCAGAAAATGGCAAATTCATTTCTTCAATTCATAAGAACCGGAAATCCAAATGGTGGCGGATTACCTAAATGGGCTCCCTACACCTCTGAAAATGGCGAAACGATGATATTAGATGATGTATGCCTTTTGCAAAACAATCCTGATGGTGAAGCCAGAAAGTCCCTGGGTTAATTTTTTCAGCACATTCATACACCGTCTTTCAATATTTGGATACCTTTGATAAAATTGTAATTTTCATCTTTGAGATAAACGATAGAAAGGTATGGAGGAAAATGAGGTAGCCATTATTTATGGACGTCACCCGATTACAGAAGCCATTGAATCAGGAAAAACGATTGAAAAAATATTATTTCAACAGGGCCTGAGAGGGGAATTGGAAAAAGAAATCAGACATTTATGCCGAGATTATGAAATTCCCCTTCAGGTTGTTCCCAAGGAAAAAATGAATCGGGTTGTTAGTGGAAATCATCAGGGCGTTATTGCCTACACCTCGCCCGTTTTTTATCAAAAGATAGACCATCTGCTACCTGAAATACTGGAGAAAAAGGAAAATCCGGTTTTTCTGATTCTGGACTGTATTACCGATGTTAGAAATATTGGTGCGATTGCACGGTCAGCAGAAGTACTGGGCGCAGATGGTATTATTCTTGGAATGCGAGGCACTGCACCAATAAATGGAGATGCCATAAAATCATCTGCAGGAGCGCTAACCAGAATTCCGATTTGCAGAGAAAACAGTCTGGCAAACACCATTACCTATTTACAGGAAATGGGAATTGTAGTTAGTGTGAGCGATTTAAAGGGTGAAAAAACCGTAACTCAGTGCGATTGGTCAGAACCAACAGCTATCATTCTTGGCGCGGAAGGAACAGGCGTTCACCCAAGCCTGATAAAAGCAGCTGATCAAAAATTTATTATCCCTCAACTTGGAGCGCTTAATTCACTCAACGTATCTGTTGCCGCGGGTATTATTTTATATGAGATAATGAGACAACGGTATCATCTGTAGATCAAAACCTGATTGAAAACTCAAATCATGAATAAAAGGGAGAAGCATTAGTAACCCTTTTAGAATAAAAAATTGATACCGATAGGCCCCAAAGGGGTCGCATGTTTATAGGATTTTATCCCGCCAGGGGCCAAAGGGTACAAAGAGACATTTGGCTTAGGTATGGGCAAAAAAAAAAGACCCTGCAAAACGATGCAGGATCTTTTTAATTTAGGTTGGCGGCGACTTACTCTCCCACCGTAAGGCAGTACCATCAGCGCTGAGGAGCTTAACTTCTCTGTTCGGAATGGGAAGAGGTGAACCCCCTCGCTATAACCACCAACAACTTTTATCGTCTTTCCCCCTTCGGGGAACAGACTGTATTTCTTTGACAAAGCTGGGAGAAAGAAGCATTCAGATTGCACTTTACGAGGCAAGCAGATTATTATTATTAAAAAAATTGAGGAAGCGATCGGGCAATTAGTACTACTCGGCTCCATACATCACTATACTTCCACCTGTAGCCTATCAACCTAGTCATCTTCTAGGGCCCTCAATGGAGTACTCATCTTGGAGTTGGCTTCGCACTTAGATGCTTTCAGTGCTTATCCGTTCCGCACATAGCTACCCAGCGATGCAGCTGGCGCCACAACTGGTACACTAGCGGTGCGTCCAACCCGGTCCTCTCGTACTAGAGTCAGATCTCCGCAATACTCCTACGCCCACAACAGATAGGGACCGAACTGTCTTGCGACGTTCTGAACCCAGCTCGCGTGCCGCTTTAATGGGCGAACAGCCCAACCCTTGGGACCTTCTCCAGCCCCAGGATGCGACGAGCCGACATCGAGGTGCCAAACCTCCCCGTCGATGTGAGCTCTTGGGGGAGATCAGCCTGTTATCCCCGGAGTACCTTTTATCCTTTGAGCGATGGCCCTTCCATGCGGAACCACCGGATCACTTAAGCCGACTTTCGTCCCTGTTCGACGCGTCCGTCTCTCAGTCAAGCACCCTTATACTTATACGCTCTGCGCATGATTACCGACCATGCTGAGGGTACCTTTGCGAGCCTCCGTTACTCTTTTGGAGGCGACCACCCCAGTCAAACTACCCACCACACGATGTCCCTGTTAACAGGTTAGAACCTAAGCATAAAAAGGGTGGTATTTCAAGGACGACTCCAACAGAACTAGCGTCCCGCCTTCTTTGTCTCCCACCTATCCTACACATCTTATGCTCAAGCTCAACGTGAAGCTGCAGTAAAGGTTCACGGGGTCTTTCCGTCCCGTTGCGGGTAACCGGTATCTTCACCGATACTTCAATTTCACCGAGCTCGTGGTTGAGACAGTGCCCAAATCGTTACACCATTCGTGCAGGTCGGAACTTACCCGACAAGGAATTTCGCTACCTTAGGACCGTTATAGTTACGGCCGCCGTTTACTGGGGCTTCAGTCAAGAGCTTCGCCGAAACTAACTCCCTTCCTTAACCTTCCAGCACCGGGCAGGTGTCAGACCCTATACTTCATCTTTCGATTTTGCAGAGTCCTGTGTTTTTGTTAAACAGTCGCTTGGGCCTTTTCACTGCGGCTCCTCTTGCAAGGAGCGCCCCTTCTCCCGAAGTTACGGGGCTATTTTGCCTAGTTCCTTAACCACGATTCACTCGAGCGCCTTAGGATACTCTCCTCGACTACCTGTGTCGGTTTACGGTACGGGTTGCATCATTCGGCTTTTCTTGGAAGCTCATTCTTTATCTCGAATTCCCCGTAGGTCCTCCTCAAAGGCACATTTCCGTCAGTACCTGATAAATCCTTCGCTCCGTCACCTTTTTAGTTGATGCAAGTACAGGAATATTAACCTGTTGTCCATTAACTACCCCTCTCGGGTTCGCCTTAGGCCCCGACTAACCCTGTTCTGATTAACATCGATCCAGGAAACCTTAGTCTTACGGCGTTCCGGTTTCTCACCGGAATTATCGTTACTCATGCCTACATTTTCTTTTCTAGAAACTCCACCATACCTCACAGTACAGCTTCTGCGTCGCTAGAATGCTCCCCTACCACTCCGTAGAGTCCATAGCTTCGGTACTAAACTTGATGCCCGATCATTTTCCGCGCAGGAACGCTCGACTAGTGAGCTGTTACGCACTCTTTAAATGAATTGCTGCTTCCAAGCAAACATCCTAGCTGTCACTGCATCCCCACATCGTTTGTTCAACTTAGTTTAGATTTTGGGACCTTAGCTGATGGTCTGGGTTCTTTCCCTCTCGGCCACGGACCTTAGCACCCGTAGCCTCACTGCTGGTGCAATGTCATGGCATTCGGAGTTCATCAGGGGTTGGTAGGCGGTGAAGCCCCCTAGCCCTATTG
>Ga0255182_1001050_pt1 | contig 15580 bp, 11 predicted proteins | sample Atl_UVDOM_RepA_8_FD_188420 | JGI IMG/M metagenome (GOLD analysis project Ga0255182, IMG submission 188420) | Freshwater microbial communities from Altamaha River, Georgia, United States - Atl_UVDOM_RepA_8d | ecosystem: Environmental > Aquatic > Freshwater > River | place: USA: Georgia...
GTCGAACATCAGCGCGATCTTGCCCGATACGTCTGCCCCGATGACGTTCGTGCTCTTGGTGGTGTCGGCGCTCAACCGTCGCTTGTCGACGATCGCCAGCGGCACTCCCAGATGGCTGGCGTGGCCCACCGCCCGCTTGATCCCGCCCGCATCGGCACTGACGACCACGAGTTCGTCATGGGGCAGGTCGAGGGACTGGAGGTGGTTGTTGAGCACCGGGGCGGCGTAGAGATGATCCACCGGCACGTCGAAAAAACCCTGGATCTGCGCGGCATGCAGATCGAGTGCGAGCACCCGGTCGGCGCCGGCCCGCGTGATGAGATTGGCGACGAGCTTGGCCGTAATCGGCACGCGGCCGGCGTCCTTGCGATCTTGGCGGGCATAGCCGAAGTAAGGAATCACGGCCGTGAGCCGGTAGGAGCTCGCCCGTTTGAAGCTGTCGATCATGACGAGCAGCTCCATGATGTTCTCGTTCACCGGCGGGCAGGTGGGCTGCACGATGAAGACGTCACGGCCGCGGACATCCTCGTCGATCTTGCAGGAGATCTCGCCGTCGGGGAACCGCCCCATCGAGATCTTGCCCATCGGCAGGTTGAGGTAGCGGCAAATGTCCTGCGTGAGCGGCTGGTTCGCGGGACCACCGAAGATCTTGAGGTCGTTCATGGGGGCTCGCGGGCGGGGGCGGACGCCGGGCTGTGGAACGTCACTGTGACCGGCGGCCGACGGCAGTTCAAGCCGGGGGCCGCCGGCCCCGTCAAGGAGTCGCCGGTCCCCGGGCAGCCAGGGCGGCGGCGACGGCCGCGAGTTGCTCCGGAGTGTTGACAGAGAGCGTTTCGCTGGGATCGAGGCAGTCGACCGCGCCGACCGGCCGCCCCTCGGCGAGCAGGATGCCGGGGCAGTCGGTGATGTAGTACTCGCCGGCGGCGTTCGTATTTCCCAGCCGCGAGAGGGCGTGCAGGAGCGCCCGCGCCTCGAAGACGTATGTGCTCATGTTCACCTCGCTGACGAGCCGCTGCTCCGCGGAGGCGTCCTTCTCCTCGATGATGCCGAGAAACCGTCCGGCATCGTCACGGATGATCCGGCCGAGGCCAGCTGGATCGGCCGTGACCGCTGTGCCGAGCAGACATGCCGCCCGGGCGGCCTCGAACCGTTGCAGGAGGCCGACGATGCTTTCCGGCCGCAGCATCGGGGAGTCGCCGCAGACGATCACGACGGGCCGCCGGGTGTCGGGCGGATCGGCCGCCAACCGGTCGGCGATCAGGCCGGCCGCCGCTGCTACGGCGTCACCCGTGCCCCGCTGCTCCCGCTGCAGGGCGAACGAGACCCCGGGCAGCCCCGCCAGGGCGGTCTCGACGAGGGCCGCGCGGTAGCCGACCACGACGATCCGGTCGTGGATGCCGGCCGCCTCCAGGGCGTCGAGCACCCAGCGGACGAGCGGCTTCCCGGCCGCCTCGAAGAGCACCTTCGGCAGGTCGCCGCCCATGCGGGTGCCCTTGCCGGCCGCCAGCACCACGGCGACGGGGGCGGCGGGGAACGTGGCGGCGGGCTCCGGCGGCAGTGGCATGGCGAATTCCCGATGGCAGGGGCTGGGAGGCAACCAGACGGCGCAACGGCCGGAATGATAGCGGGCGTTAGCGAGGGCCGTCGGCGCCTGTGAATCCCAGGATGGCTTCGAGGACGGCTTGCGAGATCGGACGGCCGTCGGCGATAGTGCGGTGCGCGGCCGCCTGCAGCGGTGGCCCGAGGCCGTCGTCACCAGGCCGTCTTCAGGAGGTTTGCCATGCCCGCAGCGTCCCGATCCCGTCTCACTTGGATCGCCGGGGCCGCGCTGCTTGCCGGAGCGGCCGGACTCGCGTTCTTCCTCCCCGCGGGTGGCCTCCGCGGCCAGACGGTTCCCGAGGCCAAGCCGGACGACGTGGGCTATTTCATGCGGGCGAAGCTCGGGCATTCGCAGCACGTGCTCGAGGGGCTCACGCTCGCCGACTTCGACCTGATCGCCCGCGGGGCCAAGGAGCTGTCGCTGGCGAGCCAGGCCTCGAGCTGGGAGGTCTTGCAGACGGCCGACTACGCCCGGCAGAGCAGCGAGTTTCGCCGCTCCTGCGACCTCTTGCACCGGGCGGCCAGCGAGAAGAATCTCGACGGCGCGGCGCTGGCCTGGATGGAGGTGATGATGAAGTGCATCCAGTGCCATAAGTATGTGCGTGACGAGCGCAACGGCGCCGGTCGCTGAGCATCGCGATGCGCAGCGTGAGATCCGGAGCGTGTGCCCGTGCCACGCGAGACGGCGTATGCCGACGAGCGCAGGCAGGATGCCGAAGCGCCGTCGGCATCCGAGTGAGCCGAAGCCCGGAAGGCTGAGGCGAACGTCCGGCTCGTGTGGCTGGGGCACACGCTCCTGCCGCATCACAGGCCTGCCGGGAACAAAAACGGTCACGGCCCGCTTCGAGCCGTGACCGTTCGAGTGGAGGCGGCGGGAGTCGAACCCGCGTCCCGTGATGTTTCAGCCCAGACGTCTACGCGCGTATCCGGTCGATTTGAGTCTCGCCCGCGCGTCCCCGGCCGGCAGGGTGCGTCACGGGCCAGCCCGGAACTTTTTTAGCCCCGCCCGTACCAGGCGCTGAAGCGGAGCGAGTCGGATTTGGCGACCGATTGGGAGGCCCTTCCGACTGGGGCCATCGCTCGGGGCGGCTTAGTTAAGCAGCCAGGGAGAAACGAGCTTCGGCAATTGAAGCTTGGTCGACTTTTAACGTGGCCAGCCGACCAACCACGGCACGCAATCTGAACCTCTTGCCATCCGGTCGAAACCGGTACGCCCCCATGTTTTGCAAATGCTGGACAGGCCCGTGCGACCCCGGTCGGGATCGCCACGCCACCCCTATCCTATACGGTTCCCGGCCCCGGCGACTTCAACGGTGCCGGAAACTCCCCGGGCTGTATCGGTCGTGTCGCGACTCGGACACCATTTTTTTGGCCGCGAAACACCGAGGACGGGCCACAGGGGAGTTCCTGGGGGATACTTCGGGAGTGGCGGTGCCGGACACCGCCGGCTTTCCGTCGCCCCGCCTCATTTGACGGTCCCGCAATGCCCTTCGTACGCTTTTTTTCCGCCGCCCGGCGTCCTCTCCTGGCCGCCCGCCCCCTCGGGAAAGACCGCATGTTCGCCGCACGACCGGTGTCTCGTCGTCTTCTCATGACCGTCCTTGCGAGCCTCGCGCTGCTTGTCAGCGGGGACGTGGTCTCGGCCCAGGAGTGGGCCACGAAGATGTTCACCACCACGAACCACAACTTCGGCACCGTCGCCAAGGGGTCGAAGACGGAATATCGCTTCGTCTTCCGCAACATCTACAAGGAAGATCTCCACGTGGTCGGCGTCCGCACCAGCTGCGGCTGCACATCGCCCGAGGTGACCGTCCGTGATTTGAAGACGCACGAGACCGGCGAGGTGATCGCGAAGTTCAACACCCGTACCTTTCTCGGCCAGCACGGTGCGACATTGACGGTCACCTTCGACAAGCCTTTCTATGCCGAGGTGCAGCTGCGGGTCGCGGGCAACATCCGGGGCGACGTCACGTTCGACCCCCCCTTCGTCGACCTCGGCAACGTCGACCTCGGCAAGGGCGCGGAGCGGTCGGTGCGGGTCACCCACGTCGGCAGCACACCCTGGGAGATCAAGGATGTGCGGAGCGCGAACCCCAACTTCGAGGTCTCGCTGTCGAAGCCGACCCACACCGCGTCGCAGTCGGCCTACGATCTGAACGTGCGGCTCAAGTCGGAGACGCCCGCGGGATACGTCAAAGGCCAGCTCATCCTGGTGACCAACGATCCCCGCGCCGCGCAGATCCCGATGGACGTCGAGGGGCGGGTCGTGGCCGAGGTGACGGTGAGCCCGCAACTCTTGGCGCTCGGCACCGTGAAGCCCGGCGACAGCGTTACGAAGAACATCGTCGTGCGGGCCAACCGGCCCTTCTGCGTGACGGGAGTGTCATGCAGCGACGGCTGTCTCACATGCGAGCCGAAGACGACGGCCGCCACGGTGCACATCCTGCCGGTGACGTTCGCGCCCGCTGGGATGGCGGGCAAGGTCGAGCGGCAGCTCAAGATCTCGACCGATCTCGGCGAGGGAGCGGTGCCCACCGTGACCGTACAGGCGACGGTCGAGTCGCCGGCCGGTGTCGTGGGGCAGTCTGCCAGCCTGAAGTAGGGAAAGCGGGGAGTAGGGCGGGAGGCTGTCAGGAATCTTGCGCTACCGGGCCGCGAGCGGTGGATAGTCGCGGGCCGCGGGGCCGCAGTAGAGCGACAGCGGGCGGATCAGGCGGTTGTCGTCGATCTGCTCGATGACGTGGGCCGTCCAGCCGCTCATCCGGGCCACGACGAAGATCGGCGTGAACACCTGCACCGGCAGGCCGAGCGCGTGGTAGACGCGGGCGGCCGGCCAGTCGAGGTTCGGCCGGAGATTCTTCTCCGTGAGCATGAGCCCCTCGATCCGCTCGGCGAGCTGCTCGAGCCCCTCGCCTGCGGTGCCGCGGACCATGTCGCGGCAGAGCCGGCCGAGCAGCTTCGCCCGCACGTCGCCCTCCTTGTAGACGCGGTGGCCGAAGCCCATCACGACCCGCTTGGCCGCGAACTGCTCCCGCAGCCAGGGCTCGGCCCTGTCGGCCGAACCGATGTCGCGAAGCACTTCGAGCACCTTCTCATTGGCGCCGCCGTGGAGCGGCCCCTTGAGCGCACCGATCGCCGCCGTGATGCCGGAGTGCATGTCGGAGCCGGTCGAGACGACGGTGCGGGCGGTGAATGTCGAGGCGTTGAACTCGTGCTCGGCATAGAGCACGAGCGTGGTGCCGAAGATCGCGACATGCTCTGGCGCGGCGGCGTGGCCGGTGAGCCGCTCGAGAAGGGCGCTGGCGATCGTGCCATTCGGCCAGGGGCCGATCGGGCGACCGGCGGCGAGATCCATCCAGGCCGCGAGCAGGGCGGGCACCTGGCCGAGCAGCCGTTCCGCCTGGGCGAGCAGAGCCTCCCGCGAGCCGGGCAGGACGTCGCCCTCCACCTGCCCGAGCATGCTGACGCCGGTCCGCAGGGCGTCCATGGGGGAAGCCTGCGGGGCGGCGGCCGCGAGCCGGGCGAGCGCATCGGTCACTGCGGGGTCGAGCGTGCGGGCGGCGGCCTGCACGCGGCCGCTGAAGGCGGCCAGTTCCGCGGCGGCGGGCAGTTCGCCGTGGAGCAGCAGGTAGGCCACCTCCTCGAAGCTGCCAGCCAACGCCAGGGGCTCGATCGAATAGCCGCGGTAGCGGAGGTCGCCCTCGAGCGAGCAGATGGCGGTGCGGCCGGCGACGATGCCGGCCAGGCCGCGGGCGAAGTCACGATCGGCGGAGGGGGCGGGGGCGGTCATGGTCGGGCTCCTCGGGCATGGGTCTCGATCCAGGCTTCCGGATGAGCCGGGTCGTAGTCGAGCAGTTCGTAGAGTTCCTGCCGCGACTGCATGAGGTCGAGGAGGCTCTCCTGGGTGCCCTCGTCGGCGATCATGCCGAGCGCGGCCTCGAGCGCCTTCATCGCGATCCGCAGCAGCGTGACGGGGTAGAGGGCGGCCGAGAACCCCATCTCGGAGAGCGCTTCGAGCGGGATCAGCGGGCTCACGCCGAACTCGGTCATGTTGGCCAGCAGGGGCGTGCCGTCGGCCGCGAAGGCCGCGCCCACACGGCTGAACTCGTCGCGGCTGGCGAGGGCCTCGGGGAAGAGCCAGTCGGCGCCCGCGGCCCGGTAGGCCTCGAGGCGGGAGAGGCAGTCATCGAGCCCGTTCACGCCGCGGGCGTCGGTGCGGCCGATGAGCACCGTCGACGGGGCGCGGCGGGCCGCGGCCGCCGCCGCGAGCTTGTCGCACATCTCGTGTGGATCGACGAGCTGCTTGCCCGCGAGGTGGCCGCACCGTTTCGCGGGAAGCTGGTCTTCGAGTTGGATGGCGGCGGCGCCGGCCTCCTCGAGCTGACGCACCGTCTCCGCCACCTCATCTGGGCCACCGAAGCCGGTGTCGGCGTCGACGACGAGCGGAATGGTGACGGCCCCCGCGAGCACGCGGGTCTGCTCGACGAGTTGGTCCCGGGCGAAGAGCCCGATGTCAGGGATGCCGAGCGTGCCGGCCGAGAAGGCGGCCCCGGACAGATAGACCGCGTCGAACCCCTCCCGCTCGACCAGTTTCGCGGCCAGCGCGAAGGGTGCGCCGACGATGGCGATCGTGGACTCCTCGACGGCCCGACGCAGCTGTGCGGCACGGCCGGACGCGCCGGACGACGATGGTGGAGGAGTCGGCATCGCGAGCCTTTCCGGTATGTTGACCGCATCCCTCGGGCGGCGACGGCCGCGGGCGGGACGTGGTTATAGGTGCGGACGATGCCTCGGAAAAGCGACACGACTCGGACGGCGGCGCCTGCGGGACCGGTCTGGGGCCGGTTCCTGGTCGAGGTGGCGGCCATCCTCGGCCTCTTTGCGGCGGCGGGCGCCTGGCCGGTGCCCGATGTCAACGAGACGGCCTACCTGACGAAGGCCCGGCACTGGGCCGATCCGACATGGTGCCGTGGCGATTTCTTTCTCGAAACGCCGGACGCGCACGGCATCTTCTACAGGCTCCTGGGGCCACTGGCCGCGGCGGTGCCGCTCGAGCAGGCGGCCTGGATCGGCCGTTGGCTCGGCTGGCTCGCGCTCGCGGTGGGATTTCGCCATGCGGCGGTGCCGCTCCTGCCCGCGATGTGGCCGCGGATCGTCGCCGCCGCCCTCTTCTCCCTCGCCCTGCGGCACACGACCGCGGCGGGGGAGTGGGTGATCGGCGGCTGCGAGGCGAAGGTGTTTGCCTGGGCGCTCGTGCTCACGGGGCTCGGCGAGTTCACCCGGGGTCGATTCGCCTGGTCTTGGCTTGGGCTGGGCGCCGCCACCGCGCTGCATCCGATCGTCGGCGGCTGGGCTGCCTTGGCGATGGTCGCGAGCCTGGCCTGGGAAACCATGCAGCGCCCGCCACGGGCCGTGGGGCCGACACTCCGTTGGCCGGTCGTCGTGGCGCTCGTGGCGGGCGGCGGACTCTTGGCCGCGACGGCGATCGTGCCGGCGCTCGGCCTCTCCGCCGGAACGGACGCCGCCACGCGGGCCGCCGCCGCGAAGATCCATGTCGTGGAGCGGCTTTCGCACCATCTTTTGCCGCGGACGTTCGCCGACGGCATGCTGGCCCGGCACCTGCTCGCGGCGGCCTTGTGGTGGCTCCTGTCGCGGCTGCGGGCCGACGCTTCGGTCGAACTGCGTGCCGGCGGGCGGGTGGACGAAGAGGCATGGCTGCGGCTGCGGCGATTCATCCTCGCCGCGATCGGCATCGCCGCTGGCGGCTCCCTCATCGCCGCCTGCGAGCCGCTCGCGCCGGCGGCCGTCTATGGCCTGTTGCGGTTCTATTGGTTTCGGCTTGCCGACGTGGCCGTGCCCTTCGGCCTGGCGGTGACCGCCGCCGCCGTGCTCGCCGACGATGTTTGGTTGCGGCGGCTCATGCCGGGGGCGCCGGCGCTCGTCCGCGGCGCGGTCTGCCTCCTCCTGGCCGCGGATCTTCTCCACGAGAGCCGGCACTGGCCGCTGCCGGGCCGAACCCTCGAGGCCCGCAGCGACACGAAGGTGGATGCCGCCGCGTGGCGGGATGCCTGCGCCTGGGTGGCCGCCCACACACCTGCCGACGCCTGCGTGCTCACGCCGCGGGGCGCCGCGAGCCTCACCTGGCGGACCGGCCGCAGCGAGGTCGTCGGCTGGAAGAACAGCCCGCAGGATGCCGCGTCGCTCGTCGCCTGGCGGCAACGGTTCGCCGACTGCTTCTCCCGTGACGGCAGCTTCGCCGCACTCGAGCGGTCGACGGCCGCCCTGGGCGCCGATCGGATGCGGCTCGTGGCCGACCGCTATGGCGCGACGCACGCGATCGTGCCGCGCGACCTCGCGGCCGCCTCCCTGCCGGCGGAGAAGCTCTACGAGAATCGCGGCTACGCGGTCGTGAAGCTGCCCGCCGACGACCGCGACGCGGCGGCGCCGACGGCCCCCGTGGAGACGAGCCGATGAGCATCCCCGGTGACACCCCGGTCGCCCGCATCGAGGCGGTCGCCTTCGATCTCGACGGCCTGCTCGTCAACACCGAGGAACTCTATCAGCACGTCGGAGCGGAGCTCCTGCGCCGGCGCGGGAAGGTGTTCGAGGCGGAACTGCTCGATGCGATGATGGGGCGGCCGCAGCAGGTGTCGCTTGCGATCATGATCGAGTGGCACGGCCTCGACGACACGGTGGCGGGACTCGCCGCCGAGACGAAGGAGATCTTCCAGTCGCTCCTCGATACCGGGCTGCGGACGATGCCGGGCGCCCGCGAACTGCTCGGCTTGCTCGACGCCCGCGGCATTCCGCGGGGTGTGGCCACGAGTAGCGGCCCCGAGTTCGCGGCCGACGTCCTGGGCCGCGTCGGCCTCCGCGAGCGGTTCGCGTTCGTGCTCACGAGCGCCGACATCATGGAGGGGAAGCCGCATCCCGAGATCTACGAGAAGGCGGCGCGGAAGCTCGGCGTCGCGCCGGCCGCGATGCTCGTGCTCGAGGATTCGCAGGCCGGCTGCCGGGCCGCGGTGGCGGCGGGCGCCGTCGTGGTGGCGGTGCCGGGGGGGCATAGCAAGCGACACGACTTCACGGGTGCGAGGTTCGTGGCCGAGTCGCTCGCCGATCCGCGGATCCGCGGGCTCTTCGGCTGACGCTCCCCTTGGCGACGGGTTTCCAGCTTGTCCTGTCCGTGTTGCCAGGGCGCCGGTGAGGTGCCGCCGATGCCCCGAAAGCCGGACGTTCGCAACGGACATCCTGTCCGTTGCTCACTCGGATGCTGACGTCGCTCCGCCATCCTGGCTGCGCTCGTCATCATACGCCGGCTTTCGGGGCATCGGCGGCACCTCACCTCCCGTCTCGTGGCGACACGTTGAAGACGTGTCGCCACGGGAGAACTCCCGCTCCGCGAAAATGTCCCAGCCCGCGCCAGGCCCGGACGGTCCGGTGCGAAGCCAGCGGCTTCGTCAACTTCTGCCAACGTCGTTGGATGCGACGCCAGCCGGCCGTGGGCACCCTTGGGGTGCCCGCCGGTCGGCCGAGTTGCAGAACGCCAGGGATGGCTTCTTCAACGATTATTCAGAACTCGACGCCGAGCCGCTCGGCCTGGAGTCGCAGCGCCTGCTCAAAGGCGGGGAACGGATACTTTTGCCGGCGCCGCACCGCCCAGTTGTAGGTTGAGTCGACGAGCTTCCGCGGCAGCGAGCCGTCGTGTACGCGGCGGGCGACGTCCGCGATGAACTCGGCGTCCTGGGGACGACGGACCCTGAGGCCTGTCTTGAGTTGGTCTTCGAGGGAGAGTTCCTCGCCGACGCCGACCGGTTCGTCGGCCGGGGCCGGTTGAAAAAGCCCGCAGGCAGAGGACGCGAGCATGAGCGACAGGGCTACCGGGCGGATCGAGCGGTGCATGCGGACAGGCTCCTCGAGGACACTGCCGGGAGAGATAGGCCACGACGACACGCAGCGTCAACGGTGGTCGGCGACGGGGACGGCAGGACCATGCCGCCGCCGCTGATTGGGGCGTCTGGGAGGAATCCGGCTGGCGGTGGCTCCCCATGTCCGTGCCCGAGCGACCGTCGCCCGCGGCGCACATGCTGCCGCGGCAAGCCAGCCTCGGGGCGGCGGTCACTTCAGGCTGGAGAGCCAGGCCAGGAGGTCGCGCAACTCGCGGCGGCTGAGCTTGCCGGCCAGGTCCGCCGGCATGGCGCTCGGGCCGCTCGTCCGCTCGTCGATCGACGCGACCGGCACGGCGACGATCTTGCCTTCGGCATTCTTGAGCTTGAGCTCCTTGGCGTCCTCGCTCACCACGATACCCGCCACGGTGCGGCCGTCGTCGGTGGCGATCACCGTCGTGCGGAAGGCGTCCTCCACCTTGGCGTCGGGATGCACGATGCTCTCGAGCAGGTGGCGGGCGTCCCGCTTGGCGGCGATGCCGTCGAGCTGCGGCCCGACGTCGCCCCCCTTCTGCTCCGCCTTGTGGCAGCGGACACAGGAGACCTCGGTCTTGCCGAAGAACACCTCCCGGCCCGCCGCCACGTCGCCGCCCGCCGTGACATCCCGCCAGATGCCGAGCGGATCGGGACCGGTCGCCCGGGCCTCGGCGAGCGCGTCGGCCCGTTGCTGCCCGAGCCGCGCGGCCGCGGCCTCGTTCGTCTCGAGTTCGAGCGCCGGATCGAGCTGGCCCGCCTCGAGCCGGGACACGAGCGCGGCGACCGCGTCGCGCGCGGCCGGATGGTCGATGCCGCCGAGGAGGCGGACGGCCGCCTGGCGTTCGGCCGTGTCGGCGGCGGCGGTGGCCGTGGCGAGCTCGGGCACGACGTCCGTCGGGGGGAGCTTTGCGACCCGCGCTCGCCGGGCCGCCGTGCGCACGAGGGGCTGGGAATCCTCGAGCAGCCGGGCCGCCAGATCGACGACTCCGGGATCATCGGCCGCAAGGAGGGAATCGACCGCCCGCGCCCGCGACGCGGGGCTGCACCCGCCATCGAGCGACCAGGCGAATAGGAGCGGGCTCACGTCTTTGATCCCGAGCGCCGAGGCGGTGGTGAGGAGTGCCGAGCGGGTGGGCTCGTCGAGTGTGAGCGTGGCGTCCGAGGCCTGCGATCGGCTCAAGAGATCGCCAAGGGCGGGCTCGAGCGCGGCGCGGGCGACGGCCCGATCACGTGGCAGGGCATGGGGCTGCCAGACGTTCGTCACCCGATTCTTGGGCGACGGGCTTTCCCAGTCGCGAAGTGCATCGAGCGCCATGATCCGCACTTCCGACGACGCATCAGGGCGGCGGACAGCCCGCACCAGGGTCTCCGCGGCTGCAGGCGTGCCGATTCTCTCCGCCGCCGAAATCGCCCGCCGCAGAAAAGATTCCGCCGCTGGTCCGTCGGCCGCGCGGGCGGCAAGCGCCGGCAGCGCGGCCGGAATCGGCAGGTCATGGATCGCCCGAGCGGCCTCGAGGGCCACGCGCTCGTCGGCATCGGCGAGGAAGGCGGCGATCCGCGCATCGGTAAGCCGGCGCATGGCAAGGCACGCGGCCAGCCGCACGTCGGCAGATGTATCGGCACCGAGCGCGGCGAGCCGCTCGGCCGGTGTCGCTCCGGCGAGGCCGACCACGATCGCATGCCGAAGGGTCGGATCTTTCATCGCGTCGGAGCGGGCCATGTCCACGAGACGGTCGACGACCGTGGAAGCGTCGTGCGGCCGGTGGCCGAGTCGGCCCGCTGCGATCGCCGCGGCGACCCGGACATGCGGATGGTCGTCCGAAAGGGCCTCGAGCAGCGCCGCGCGGAGCGCCGGCCGCTGCGGTACGTCGGCAGGAAGTTCCCCCAGGGCACGGGCCGCGACCATCCGTGCCTCCCAGGCTGAATCGCCCCGGGCCCGCAGGAGCCCGGCGACGGCCTCAGCCGCCGCGTCGCTCGTAGAGCCGCTCTGGCGGGCGATCTGGCCGAGGCCCTGGATGCCGTGCACGCGGGCCAGGAGCGGCCGGCCGGAGTCGGTGGCCGCGGCGGCGAGCCGCGCGGCGTCAGCGCGGCGGGCGAGTTCCCACTGGGCCTCGAGCCTGAGCCGGCGGTCGGCATGCCCGAGCAGCTCGCCGAGCCGCTCCGCGGGCAGAGCCAGCCAGTCACCGGCAAGCAGGTCGCGGACCTCGGCGATCGAGTTCGCATCCTGTTCCGTGGGCCTGAATCGCCAGAGACGCCCCCTCCCGGGGCCGTTCCAACCCTCAACCCAGTCGGAGATCCAGACGGCGCCATCCGGACCGATCTCGACGTCGGTGGCGAGGATGTCCTTGAACGTGGGCTCCACGTCGTACGGCTCGAACGTCGCCCCGTGGGGCCGCAGGCGGAAGGTGGTCACGCTGCTGCCGGCGGCGGCACCGCGGAAGTCGGCGATCAGGAATCGGTCTTTGAAGTGCGGTGTGAGGCCGGTGCCGGGGTAGGCCGTGAATCCCGACGGCCCGGAGGTGATGTGCTCGAGCGGCGGCACGATCCATGCCGGCTGCCCGTCGTGCGCCAGGTGCCAGATTTTCTCCCGGTGCCAGGGGCCGCGGTCCGCCAGGTATTGATAGGCCATGTTCCAGCCGATCTCTGCCCCCGGCACGATGTGGATCAGCCGGGCCTTGTCGCCGGCATCGGAGTTGTTGTCGATCGTGAACAGGTTGCCGAAATCGTCGAAGGCGAGTTCCTGGGGATTCCGCAGTCCGTGGGCAAAGACCTCGAGCTGCGAACCGTCGGGCTCGCAGCGGAAGACGGCGCCGGTGCCCGGATCGGCGTCGACCCGTCCGTCGTGCTCGATCGCGTATCCGCGGTCGCCGATCGAGAAGTAGAGCCGGCCGTCGGGGCCGAGCACGAGGCCGTGGAGGTCGTGGCCGCGGAACGCGACGCGGGCGCCGTAGCCGGTCGAGAGCACGGCTCGTTCACCGGGGCTCGCGTCGGCCCGGCCGTCGCCGTCGGTGTCGCGAAGTCGGTAGAGGCTGGGAATGCAGGTCAGGAAGAGGTCGCCGCGGCGGGCGAGCACGCCGGCGAGGGTTCCGTCCACGAGATTGTTGAACCGGTCCGCGTAGACCGTCGCGGAGTCGGCCTTGCCGTCGCCGTCGGAGTCGATGAGCAGCCGGACGCGGTCGTCCTGTTTCTCGTAGTCCGGTGCCTTGTCGCCGAGAAGCTGCAGGTGATAGCGGCGACGATCCTCGACCGACTGCGAGGCCAGGTCGGCGTCGACCCAAGCGGCATCGTGGCCGCGGTTGTCGGTCACGCCCTGGTTCTGCCGGAAAGACTCGCAGACGAACACGCGGCCGCGCTCGTCGATCGAGAAGGCGACCGGATTGGCCACATCGGGCTCGGCGGCGAACAGCTCGACGACGAAGCCCTCGGGCATGCCGAAGCCGGCGGCGGCCTTCTGCGGCGCGTCGGATGCGGGGCTTACGACGGGGGTCTCGGGCGGCGGCGCCGCGGCCGTGGGCACGGCGACCGCGCTGCTCGAGACCGCGGCGAGTGCCGTGGCGATCCCGACGAGCGGAAGGATCGTGAAAGGGTGGGTGTGGGACATGGCCGGTTCAGGGAGCTGTAAGTCGTGCCGCGTCGCCATGGCGTGGAGGCGGGCGTGCGGCTCGGGAACCTAGATCGCAGGACGTATCTTACCTCCGCCCGATGACGTCCCGTAGACGCGGGCTTCACCGTACGCGGCGGCCGTCGCGCGGGATTGCCCCGACGCCCGCCTGGCTGGGACCGCTTCGCCGTCCCGATGGTGGTTCGGTCTCGCGGACTACCCGAAGCGGGCGACCGCGTAGGACTTCTTGCCTGACCGCAGCACGAGCGTCGTGCCGCCGACCAGATCGGCGGCCGTGAGCCGATGGGCCGGATCGGCGACGCGGCGGTTGTTGACATACGCTCCGCCCTGCTCGATCGTGCGGCGGGCGGCACCGCGGCTGGCGGCCAGACCGGTTTCCGCCAGGGCCTCGACGAGCGGCAGCCCCTCGCCATCGAGGGACGTACGGGCGAACTGCTTGCTGGGCACGTCGGCGAAAATCTCGGCGAGCTGTGCCTCGTCGAGGCCGCCGATCTCCGCGCCGAAAAAGATGTCGGTGGCCTGGCGGGCGGCGGCGAGGCCGGCATCGCCATGCACGAGCCGTGTGAGTTCCTCGGCGAGCCGCTTCTGCGAGTCGCGGGCTGCCGGATTGGCCGCCCGCTTCTCGTCGAGGCTGCGGATCTCGTCGAGCGACAGCTCCGTCAGTCGCAGGAGGCAGCGGCCGGCGTCGGCGTCGTCGAGGTTGATCCAATACTGATAGAAGCGATAGGGGCTCGTGCGGCGGGGGTCGAGCCAGATGGCGCCCGAGGCCGTCTTGCCCATCTTCGTGCCGTCGGCCTTGGTCAGGAGCGGGCAGGTGATGCCGTGGAGATCGCGGGAGCGGAGCCGGCGGCCGAGCTCGATGCCGGCGGTGATGTTGCCCCACTGGTCGCTGCCGCCGATCTGCACGCGGCAGTCGAGCGCGTCGGAGAGGTGCACGAAGTCCCACGCCTGCAGCAGCATGTAGCTGAACTCGGTGTAGGACAGGCCGCCGTCCCGCTCGAGACGGCTCTTCACGGAATCCTTGGCGAGCATCTGCGAGAGCGGCACATGCTTGCCGACGTCGCGGAGAAACTCGAGATAGCCCACGCCCCGCATCCAATCGGCGTTGTTGACGACATGCACGGTCGGGTTGCCGGCCGCACCGGCCGACGACCCCGCCGCCGCGAGCACCGCCCGGATCTGCCGCTCGACCCCCGCGACGTTGGAAGCGAGCTCGTCTGGCGAGAGGAGGTTGCGCTCCTCGCTGCGGCCGCTGGGGTCGCCGATCATGCCGGTGGCGCCGCCGATCAGCGCCACCGGCTCATGGCCCGCCCGGGCGACGCGGCGCAGGAGGACGAGCGCCACCAAGTGCCCGACGTGCAGGCTGTCGGCGGTCGGATCGAAACCGGCGTAGACGCGGCGACCGGGCGTTGCGAGCCATGCCCGCAGCGCCGCCGCGTCGGTCGATTGGGAAACGAGGCCTCGGGCCTCGAAGTCGGCGAAGAGGTCAGTGTGCATTGAGAGAAGCTGCCGATGGATAGCGGAGCTGGCGTTACAGCGAGCGGAGCCGGTTGGGGGCCGCGGGCAGCCGCCCGTGAACTTCTTACCGCCACATGTCGTCATTCGCGAACGGATGCGCCGGGCCGTCGAGCCGGGCCGCCGGCATGGCCTTGAGCGCTTGCTCGGCCAGGCGGAGATCCTCACGCGACGTGATCTTGAGGTTGATCGGCGATCCCGGCACCACGGTCACCCGCTGACCGATCGCCTCGACGAGTTGCGCCTCGTCGGTCGGCTGTGTCCCCTGCGCGGCGGCGTGGGCGTAGGCCTTCTCGAGGACCGCCCGCGAAAAGACCTGCGGGGTCTGGGCTTCCCAGAGGCCGGTGCGATCCACGGTCTCGGTGATCGTCTGATCCGCACCCACCCGCTTGAGCGTGCCGACGACGGGGATCGCCAGGATCGCAGCCCCCGTGCGGGTGCCGGCCTCGAAGACACGGTCGATCCAGGCGGTCGCGATGCAGGGGCGGGCCGCATCGTGGATCGCCACCATGTCGATGTCGGGGGAGAGCTTCTCGAGGCCACGGCGGACCGACTCGGCCCGGTGCCCGCCGCCCTCGGCCAGCGTGATGCCCAGGAAGGCGAGGCTCGCGCCGAACTTCTCCAGGAAGGACTCGCGGTCTTCGGGGGACACGACCACGACGACCTGCTTGACGTCGGATCGGTCGGTGAAGCGCTCCGCCGAGTGCAGCCACACAGGTCGCCCGGCGAGGGGCGCGAACGGCTTCTTGTAATGCGGATCCTGGAAGCGGCTGCTCTGGCCGGCCGCGGCGAGGATGACTCCGAAGTTGGGCATGACGGTGACGGTGCCAGGTATCTCGATGGCTAGAAGGCGCCGCCACCCATGCCGCCCCCACCCATGCCACCGCCACCCATGCCACCCATACCACCGCCGCCCATGCCACCC
>Ga0255182_1001051_pt1 | contig 15572 bp, 9 predicted proteins | sample Atl_UVDOM_RepA_8_FD_188420 | JGI IMG/M metagenome (GOLD analysis project Ga0255182, IMG submission 188420) | Freshwater microbial communities from Altamaha River, Georgia, United States - Atl_UVDOM_RepA_8d | ecosystem: Environmental > Aquatic > Freshwater > River | place: USA: Georgia | collected...
TTTATTATTTCAAAACATTAGATAATCTTGTAATTGAAAATCGTGCAAAAGATATGGTCCATTTAGTTAGAGAATTTCAAGAACAATATAAAACAACAAATGAAAGGTTGCATGTTTTTTGGTTTCCTACACCAATACTCAAAGAAATTCCTAATTCTAATCAATCCGGTCTAAATGTTTCAGAAATAAATAGTGCATGTACATTCCATTATCCAAACAACCGTTTTATAGCTATTTACCGATTTGAAGAAGCTCCTAAGGTTCTATATCATGAATTAGTTCATTTTTACCATTTAGATATGACGTTTAATGATAGTTTAGATAAATATTTTATACAGAAATATAGTTTAAAGATCCCATGTAGTTTGAAAGAGACATATAGTGAATTTGTAGGATGTTTTCTAAATATTGACCGTGTTTCTAAAAAATCTGGTTTACCATTCGAACTACTTTATAATATTGAATTAGCTTTTATGATTTATCAAACACAAAAAATACTAAAATATTTTAACATTGAAAATTTGGAACAATTATCTAAAATGAAATCAGATACCAATCTTATAACCTATTATTTATTTAAAACAGCATTATTTATAACTATTAGTAATCCTAAAAAATACTTAGAAAAGATGAAAAGATCTAAATTAGTGATGGATAGTCCTAATAAATTCGTAGAAAATATAGAATTAGGTTTAGTGCAATTATTTAAAATGACAAATATAGAAAACATTGAAGGTTTAGAAAATACAATGAGAATGACTATTATAGAAGAATAATTTAGATATCCAAATCTTAAAAACATGTAAAATATTCTCTCTAAATTATATATTGTTTATGGAACTATTAAAAAGTATAAGTAATTTAGCAATAGCCTCTTGGCATCATATAACACAAAATAAATTATCAATTCTATATCTAATTATATTTTTGGTAGTTTTTTATTTTATTTATGGTATAGTATTACTCCTAAATAATCGTAAATATATAGAGGAAAATTGGAGTCAATATAAATGTAAACCATATATTATGCCTTTTGCTGGTATATTTTCTAATCAAAGTAGTCTAGAAAATTTCAATGATTGTTTATGGATTAATTATAGAAATGCTTTTACTCTATTAATGAAACCATTCAATTATATAGCAAAAATAATAACAGCTACATTAGGTGATTTAGTTCAACAAATGAATAAATTTCGTCATATGGCATCTTTTATTCGTGAAGTATATCAAAAAATGGTGGCAGAAGTTTTTGAAAAATTAACTACTAGTATGTCTACACTTCAATTTTACACTGAAAAATTTAGAAATCTACTTAAAAAACAATTTGCTACTTTTCAATTAATCTATTATTATTTAGAAACACTTAGAGCATCCTTTGATAGTTTATTTAATGGACCACTACCAGTTATGTTGTTATTTTTAATGATATTTGGTATTTTAGCTATATTTTTAGTGGTGATGTGTGGACTATGTGCTGCTAGTATTCCATTTTTTAGTTGGTTTGTAGCTTGTCCAATATGTCTTATATGTTTTGAACCTAATAGTCTAATTAAAATAGATAATAATGAATATTTAGAGATAGATAAGATACAATTGGGAGATATTATATTTCCAAATCAAAAGGTTCTAGGTAAATTGGTATTTGATTTGGATTATGATTATCCAGTCTATCAATTAGAAGAAGGAGTTTTAGTATCAGATAGTCATCTATATTATAATAGGACAGACAAAAATGATGTAGATATACCTATACGTATAGGTGATTTTAAAAATAATTTAGAAGAATTTAAAACTAAAAAATTGGTATGTTTGGCTACAAGTGAACATTTAATATATACAGCTAATCATAAATTAGGTGACTATACAGAAGTATCTAATAAAGTATTAGATAATGAATGGAATGAAAGAGTTCTAGATAGTTTGAATAGTATATTGGATTATAAAGATTTTCCAATAGGTAGTTATAATAGTTATCCAAGTGGTTTTTTAGAAAAAGTAGGAGATATAGTTTATTTAGTAGATGAGAATAATGTAGAATTATATGATTATAAAGGTACGATATGCAGTGGTAATTGTATTGTTTGGGAAAACAATATATGGTTACGCGTAGCTAATAGTAAAATTGCCAATAAATATATTGGAAGTCATGGAAATATAGTATATCATACTAAAACTGATTCAGGAATTATAAAAATAGGTGATGTTTATTTTCGTGATTTTTTGGAGACGAATGATAGGAGTGTTTATGATTGGTGGAATAACATATCACCGAAATATCTAAAAACTATATCAGTTTAGAATATATATGTTTATCTATTCTATACTCATATTAATATTAGTTCTAATTATTATAATACTTTATACAAAAAGGGAACATTTTATAGGTGTTAGAAATGTACCTACAGACATATCCAATCAAAATAGAAAGAAATTTTTGATGGCTAATTTGGAGGATGATAAAAAATCTCCATTTTATATGGAAAATGATTTTTTGCTTTGGGATGATAGTTTGGTATTTAGAAATGATATAACTACCAGTAAAAATACATATACACCTAATGATTTAGAGGCAATTCTAAAAAGATTTGTTGCTCCTTCTCAATATAAGAATTATGAATTTACTGAATTACCAAAGGGTATAAATGTTGATACTGAACAATTTTTAGAAATTGTAGATAATTTAGTGAATATGTTTATGAATGCTATTTATTATGACTTGTTTCAAAATCCAGATAAACCAAAATATGTAATGTGTCCAAATATAAATTTATGTAGAATTATATTGATAGATAAAAAGATAGTTCGTATTCGTCGTCATAAGAAGGAAGGTTTTTATCGTTGGGATGTTTTGATAGAGTTGGCTCTATATAATAAGGCTTATAGTTATGGAATTCTTGTAATAGTAGAAAATGATAAACCAATCGATTTAAAGATAATAGGAATACATTCAGAGGATATTTATCAATTAAAACCCAATTATCCCAGAGACCCTCAATTAATGATAACATGGGACCCATTAGCTCCATATACTGCCTATAAAGGATATTATCGTTTTAATGAAAGGGATAGTGTATTAATAGGTAAGGATGATGCAGATAGAAAAAAAATGGCTGAAAAGTATTTATCTCGCCAACAATTTCATTTTTCAGATTTAAATCGTGAAAAACCTAGGCCACTTCCAGAAGAATATAGTTGTTATGAAAGTTATGGAAAGGACCGAGTGGAATGTGAGAATAATTATGATACGTATTATCATATTAAGAAACGTGGTGTATGGGATCGTAATTGTCATGTAGATGAGGATTGTCCATTTTATAAATCAAATAAAAATTATCCAAATACTTTTGGTGGATGTATAGAGGGTAAATGTGAGATGCCAATGGGAATTAAGAGATTAGGTAATCGTTATTTTGATGTAGATAGTAAACCAATGTGTTATAATTGTCCAATTGATAATCCACATTGTTGCGATGAACAAAAATCGCCAGACTATCGTTTTACTGGTGATATTTATGTTCGTAAAATGAATGAGCAATCACTTAATGAAAATGGTCTTAAATTAACCTAATAGTCCATATTATTAAAATTAATCTTTTAGATATAATAATATGGATTAGTAAATCATGCCATTACGTGTATTAATATTTTTCACACGTTCTACATATTCATGAATTTCTAATAGTAAATTGTTGTCTAAATTACTAAAATTGACAAGATAGCCTTCTTTATCTAAGAAAAATATTTCTAATTCAGTTAATCTGGGTAGTAGACTTAAATCATAGATGACTTCGTAATTGGTATAGTCTAAATCATAATTATTGAGTTTTTTATTAATATATACTTTGGCAAAAATGACTTTATTTCCGATAGGATTATTTTGGTCTACAATTATATTAGAATCAATATTTTTAAAACAAACATAGATATAATCCAAAATATCTGTTGAGAATGGTTTATTTACTTGAGTTTTATAGATTATTCCATTTTCAGCTATATATCCAACACGTGATGGGTAAATATCATAATAATTAATAATTTCATTAATATTTTTAGTTTCTATTGAATTAGTAATCATACTAATTTCATCTCTACTTGTATTATATTGATATGGAATTTGTTGAAACCCAGTAAATATAGGATTTATTTGTGTTAAATACATACTATTTTTGTTATAGTTTTGTTTGTAAACATCATATATTGTACTACTATTATTACCGTATGAATTAAAACGATAGAAACTACAGTAAATATCATTATTATTTTCCAAATCCAATTCTATTATATTTGATGTATTTACTATATTAGAAACTTTGTAGTCAATTGAACTAAAGATGCGATTTTTAGTATTTAGTGAAATTGTTCCTCCAAAACCTCTATATCTTCCTTTTATAATGATATTATAATAGTTGTATTTAGGAAGATTATTATTAAAATTAAAATCTAAACTATCATTGTATAAATAGTATATAATACCTATTTTATATTGTTTATTGATATCTGTTAAGAAGATACCTTGAGGATAATCTGGTTGATTTTGATTAGAATCAAATACTACACTTGGTTTATTTACATTTAATAAAAATCTGGATGATAGATTACTAATAACTACTTTTCCATAGACACGATATATTTTTTTTCCATATAAATAAGGTAATGTCTCTTGATTTACAATATAGTTAGTGAGTTCAATTTTTTGAATTTTAACTAAATAATCCATACGTGTATTTTCATTAGATGGTGGTACATTAGAACCTAGTATAGAATCTACCAAAGTATATTGATATAGACCTTGCCCACTTAGTCCTGAAATATCTAAATTATTATCTTCTATAACATAAAACCAACGATAATTTTGATTATTATCTACATATTCATCTTGCTGTTCAGGAGTATTAGTATTATAAATATTATCGAATTGGCCAGGAATATTAATATCATAATTGTTACTAGAAAGGATTGTAATTCCATCTTCTTTTTGAATTAGTTCTATATCATAAACACCATCAGGTACAGGTTTAATATAGCTATTGTTTTGATATTCTTCTAAATTTACTAAATTACTATTTAAATAGTTACGTTCTATTTGTTGAAAACCAATATTAGTAGATACTATTCCAAACATTCCAGAAATATAGATTTGTTGTTTTGTTTTACAAGAAATACCTTGTATTCCACCTGGATTTATACCATAGAGATCTAAATTATGTTCAGATTGATAGAAAATCTTAGTATACCATTCACCATTTACAATAATATTTTGTGTAGATAAACAATTACATACTATATTGTTATTATTGTATAATATATTTTCCCAAGGAGTATAGTCTGGAGAGAAATAAATTTGAGGTTGCATATTCATAGGGAAATAGCTAAAAATAACAGGTAATCCTGATTTAAAATTATATTTTATTGGATTTTCTAATGTGATTTGTATATATGTTTTTCCATCAACAACTAATTCATTTTCTAAATTTAATTCTAGAACTACATTCGTTTCTTCATGTATTATATCACTATTATCAAAACTATATAGTTGATTAGCAATATTATCACTACTATTAATATATTTGAGATATATTGAATTATAACTACCATAGTTTATATTAATAACTGTACCTATTTGCAAATTAAATTGACTAGCATCTGTCCAATTTTTTTGTATAAATAGTTGATTCTGACCAATAAGAGATGAATTTGGTTCTTTATATAATGTTGTATAATAGTCTTTTATTAGGACAGGTGTTCCACGAATTATATCATATTTAATAGGAAACATAAATTTTAATTTAAAAATGCGATATTGATTTTTTAATTCAGATGTTACTTTTAAACCATCTGGGTTTAGAACATCATATTTAAAGGTGGGTATAGGATAATTAACATCAATAGATTCTAATACTGGATTAATTGATTTTATGATATTAGTTTGGTTCATTTGGGTCAATTCCAATGTTTGGACATCTATACTTCTCTGTTGATCTACATAAATAAAATTTAAATTTATTGTATAATTAGCTAAATTATTTCTATTAACAGTATATCCTACTTTGTTTGAACGAACATCCCATGCTAATGGAAATACTACATAAGCCGTATCATCACCAGCATTCATATCAACCCATAAAATTCCATAACAAAATGGAGTATCTTCTGTTTCATCAAATAATAAAATTCTACTATTTATAGATGAATTTTTTAGATAAATTTCTCTCCAATTACACATACTTGATTCTATTGTATTTGTCTCTTTAGCTATTTTCATATATTCATTACTATAGATGTCAGTAAATATTTTATTTAAATAGGGTATTACTAAAGCATTAGGATTAGTATCAGGGTCTCCATAAATATATATATTTTTATATTTTATACGTTCAGAATAAACATTACGAGCACCTATAATAGAAAAATAATTGTCAATATTTCTTACTTGATATCTATAATCAGAAAATATTTCATTTTCAATATGTTCATTCCAAACTAAATCTACTAAAAATGTATTTATAGGTGATAAATCAATAATTAATTGACAAACATCCATTAAATTTTTTATTAGACTAATATCTTTTAATTTATATATTTTTTGGTTGACAATACTATTATTTATTATATCTATGTTAGCAATTAATCCTAATTCTTCGCAAATTCTTAGGACATTTTTATTATCTAATAAATTGAGCATTATTCTAAATGTTCCATTAATATTATTGGGTTGATCAAAATATATTTCATTTCGAGCGATACTAATATAGTAGCCATTTTTGAAACTTTGCGCAGATTGATTATTAAGATTAAATAGATTAAAGAAGACACTATTTATACTATCAATGCTATTAAAATTCAGAGCATCTTGTAATGTAGTTATATTATCATTAGCAATTTGAAAAACAGAACGGAATTTTAGATAGGTATCATATAAATAAACATAATTATTGTTAGAGTTTATTAGAACAGGTGTATTTTTAATTCTATTCTTTACATACATATCTTCTGCATAAATGTAGTCACTACTATTTAAATTCATTACATAACCAGGTGCTAATTTAATATAAATTGTATAAAATGTATTATTATTGGGATAATAATTTTTATAGAGATTATTATAGGTTACTCTACCAATTGTATTACCATTACTATCCTTGACTAATAGATTTGATTGAAAAATAAAGCTATCTAGAATTTCTAATTCAAACCGATAGATGGTTTTAGAAGAAAAATCTATGTAATCTTCATTGATAAATACGTATGTTTGTCTATCACCTTTGGTCCATAATAATAAATTATTAGGTTCTACAAACCATTTCAGAATGCGGTTTAAAATAATTAGATTTATTATATTAGCAACTTCTATAGATATTCTATCTACTAAAGGAGTGTTTTCTGACATATATAGATTATTTGTTAAATCAGGATCAGTATAGTTTAAATTGTTTGAAGTAATGATAGTTCCATAATTTTCTAATATAAAATTGGTATATGCTAATACATTTGTTGTTGATGGTTCATAATATAAACTATTAACAATTTGTGTCATATCAGTTGTATTTTTGTTGGTAAGTCTCATATAATCATTAGGACCTAATGGTATGGATATGCCTAATTTAATAAATACTAATCTAAAAAGAATATAACTTAAATACATTTCAAACGAGATCATCATTTTAATATTGTAATTTGTTGTATTATAGATATTAAATGCTGCTTTTTGTATAGTAGGTCTAACATTTATATCTTTTAATCGTACAGTATCACCTACAGAATAACCTCTGGTAGTATTTACTTTTAGATATAGTTTATTTTGAAGAATATTATCAGAACCATAACTAAGATAAATTTGCGTAATAGATGTTTTATTAAAGTATGCGAGATTATTAAATTCACGATTCCAAGGTATAGCTTTAGTATTATTTTGATAATCACTAATAGTTAATATTTGGTCCTGTTCAAATCCCATAATATCTTTAGGAGTATCATAAATTCCGTCTTGATTTTTCCCTAGAAATAAACAATATCTGTTTTCCTTTAAGAAATTTAATACTAAATCTGTTTCTTTAATTTTAAATGCTACTGGATATTCAAAATAGATTTCAAATCCACGAAAGCAATTTTTAACTTCTTGAATAGGCCAATTTAGGAATGGATTAAAATCTATTAATCTAAAAGATTCAAAATCTGCAGATTGATAAAGAAAATTGTATTCATTAAATGCTTGTAGATTGTATTTTTGTAAATAATCCAAAAGATACGTTCTACCACTATATTTAAATAGGTATTTAATATAATTTTTATAACCCATTTTTATAGTGTCTACACTAGGTAGTCCACTATGTAATTGTGCTATTTCAGGATATTCTGTTAACATTCCCCATTCATAGGGAACAACCATAGCTATAGCACCACTCTCTAAACCATAAATAATATCTCCTATCCAAAAAGGATGACTAACTTTAGTATCACCTACCATTTGTATATAGACATTGTAATTACCATGTTCATTACTTACTTTATTATTAATATTTACTACACGACCTAATTTATATTGTTCTAAATTATAATATACATTATTGATTAATAAAACTAATTCATCTTCATGAAAAGGCATAGGAACACCAGGATTAAACATAGTTTTACCACCAGAGACATAACTCCAACTATTGCTATAGACGTTCTTTAACATTTGACCAGCATTCCGTCTATTTTTTGTTAAATTGGGATAATCTTTTCTATAATTAAATGGTTCTAAACCAATTTTAGATAATAATGCTTTAGCACTATCTAAGTCTTTACGAATGTTTAAAGGTATAGTCTCTATAAAATCATCAGTTGGTAATGGAGATATTACTCTTAATTCGTAATTAAAAATAGGTAATATACGTGTAGTAAATTCTCGATCTAATTGAGTTTTAATAGTATTTGTATAATTGTTATTGGCAGCATCTCTCAAAACTTCAATATAGATTCTAACATTATTTTCTATATTTGCATTTTCAATTTTAAAATATATATAGGGTGATATAGGATTATAGTAAGCTGTATAAAAGAGACGATTAAGAACTTTATAACATCTAATGTCTATTTCACGTGTAGTATTATTATAAATAGTTTTAAATCTGTTTTTTTCATAGTTGGCATTATTTACTTGTATATTAGTATCATCTATATATTCTACCTGTTTTCTATAATAATTATATTCTAAATATTGGATATTATTAAGTTTTTTATTTAATTCTTCTACAAATTTGTCATCTGTATAATACCCATTGTCTAACTGTATATCATATTTAGGATATAATTCAAATGTTTCTAATCCAGTTAAATTAGTTCTTTCAGGGTTTTGTATAATGTAATTCCTTCTAGGAAAACTTGTATAATAAGAATTTATTAAGGTTGTATCAGGATAAATATATTTTGCCCAATTTTGTAAATATTGTATTTGAAAATCATCCGCTTTTTCTATAATAATATTATAGCTTAAAGGTGCATAACTTATACTATAAGCTGTACCTATAATTGTATCATCAATAAATCCTTCATAAATTTTATATTGATATATTTTTGGTATATCAGCTAATGGGTCTTTAATTGAAAGATAGAAAATAAATAAATTCAAATCTCTGTCTAAAATAGGTTGATTAATAATTTGATTATAAAGTATAATAGAAAATTCTTCAATATCTACTTTTGATTTTAGTACTAATGTTTTGCCTACATAATTAATAACATTATATTTGGTTTGAGTTTTAGTCTCAATAATACGAATATTATCTAAGGGAATTACTAAAGTTGGAGTTACATTAATAAAATTACTTTTCGTTCCTCCAACAACATTATAATTCTGCTCTTCTGATAAATATTGACTTGCATCTAAAGCTAATGTATATCTTACATCTTGAATTTGACCTATATATTGATAGCATGCACTTACATTAACACCTAAATACGTATTAGTATCATCATATAATTTTTCACCAGCATAAAACATATAACTACAATAATTATCAAGTACTAATGAATTAGTATTATATACAGCTATATATACATTTTCTAACTGATATCGTATCAGTTTATTTATTTTGGTAAGATTTAAACTACAAATATTTTGTCCATCATAATAATTTGGTATAGGTTCTGTTGTTCTAATATAAGTAAAAACATCAAAATAATCAACAACTGCACCTATTTTTGAATATTCTATACCATCAAATGTATATATAGAATCTTGGTATGAAAATGGTTTTTGATCATATACATATGCTATATAATAATATTGTCCATTTATGAAATTCATGTAAGAAATGATAGAATTTTGATTGAAATAACTTACTGTATTATTAGGTTTGCTATATAATATTTTTGAGACATAGTCATTAGGATTAAAGTAATCTAATTCAGCCAAAAGACCAAATATATAGCATTTAGGATATTGGAATTGATTTATAGATTTAGATAATACTATAGCAGATGTAATTTCTCTAAAAACTAAATATTCATATTTATAAAAATTAGATATAAATCCACTATAAGTAGAAGCACTATATGAAGCTTTATAATAATAAAGAGTAGACATAGAATCTAATTCTGAATAACTATTCAATTTATTTTCTAAAAAATTAGTTGAACTCCAATTTGATAATGCAAAAACCGAACCAACAGTATTTAATGCTGTAAAATTTGGTAAAAATGGATATATTCCTAAATCATAATAGATATTTTGAATTTTATTTTCTGTAGCATATTGAAGTACTTTGCCTAATTTTATTTCAGAACCATCTATATTAATTACGGTTTCTATAAAATCATCATTAGGTGCAAAAGGATCATTTTTTTGGTGAAATATTTGGTCTAACCAATTAACAATTTTTAATTTTAGTCTATATGTTTCATTATTCACATAAAGTGCATAATCATTCAAATAAATTTCTGGCATTTTATTGTTTAATTTATCAGCTGGTTTTAATAAAATTTGGTTATTTTTATTATTGAAATATTCTTTTATTAAATCTACGGTGTAAATATAAAAAGTATTATTAGGTTGATCACTAAATATATCTAATGCAAATGTATGTAAATTAATGAAATTATAATTTTGATAATATAGATTGTATTGAACTAAAAAAAAATAGGCTAATTCAAAAATATTATTATTTAAATAATTTAACCATTTAGAATTATTCGTAATAATTGGTAATATTTTATTTAAAAGGTTATAAATATTAGTACCTAAAAAGACATCTGGATAAATATTCTTTTGTATAGACTTTAATCCAGATTTAGCATAAACATTATTATTGTAATCATTAATGTTATAAATACCATCTTTATAGAAAAAATCATATTTTATACGGTCACCAATATAATCAATATTACTTACCAAATAAGAATTATCTTCCAATAATATTCTCAATGTACCATTCACTAAATATTTATAATTACTTACATTGTAATTTGTATTATTAATATTAAATATTAGGTCAGGTATTTTAATATCTAAAAGTTTGATCTTATAAATATTAGTTAAAATTCTAGAAGGAATTATTTTATAATAACTTGATGTAGGATATCCTACTAATGTATTTAAAATAACAAATAATTGAATTTCTTTGGTAGAATCGATATAAATCCAATCACTTGCTGTTAAAGTTTGGTCATCTACATAGAAAAAATAATAAAAATTACTAGTAGTAGTATCATTTACAAATTGTAATTCATTGTCATATTGTTCCTGAACTAATGGATTTAAAAATGACCAACTAAAAAAATTCAACATTTCTTTGTTAGTTAGTGCAAAAATATTAAATATTGGAGTTTTTAATTCTTGATCATATTGTATAACTGATATAGGAATACCATTGATAGTTTTTAAACGTTGACTTACATTTTGCCAATATATTTGATTGCCTGTTTTAAGTTCATTATCTGGTTGATATACAAAAAGTCTAGATGGCGTAAATCTGCTAATTAAAAATCCTAACTTATTATAGAATAATTGATTACTATTTACAGTCATAGAACTAATACGATTTTTACTATCAATATTTAGTGTACTAATACGCAAATAGTGATTTCTCTTTTTTAATTTCGTAAATTGGTCTTCCAAAATACTATTGGGTACTTCTACATAATTCGTAATATCACCATCTTCATCAAATGTTTCATCTTCATTTATCCCACCTTGACTAATCTTATTATTATAAAATATTTTATCCTCTACAGGTAATCCCTCTTTTCTTAGATTAATATAATTATTCATTACCACAATATATAATTCATAAATATATTTATGAATTTTATATTTAAATTCTAATAGATTTAAATGGACTCATCTATATAGTATTGAATTATTTGTTGAAGAATATTATTTAGTACCATTTTCTTCTCTATATGATAAGGACGTATAGAATTCATTGCCTCATTATATGTCATCCATTGGATATCTGATATTTCTACATCCTGAAATTCTGTAAAACTTAGAGTATCACAATTTATATATTCATTTGCTCTAGCTAAAAAGTAGATATGTTTATATTTTTTACCATTCGAACCATAATATTTTTCTAAAATTGGATAGTCAGTTAATATTATATCTATTTTATCTAATGGATAATTCGTCTCTTCCGAAAATTCTCTAAGAGCCGCATCCAAATTACTCTCATTTAATTTACGTTTACCCTTTGGAAATTCCCATTCCTGTTCTATCCAATTATGACGCAGATTTTTTACAATCTGATATAAATTAACATATTGATTAAATTTATTAATATATCCATGCTTTAATAAATAAAATTTCCGTTTGGATGTATTATAATCCTGTTCCAACTTTTTACGATAGTCATCTACTAAATTATCACTATCAAAATCTGGTCTATTATAATCTATCGAAAACCACAATTCATCAAATGTATCTGACATTATTCTAACCTTTTCCTCTATAGTCATCTCATTAAACATTCTATAAATATATTCTAAATTATTTACACTATATTTCCCTAACATAAATTCCATAAAACCTAAACTAAATTTACGACGTATCATTAGAAATTTTATAGCATCTCTATCTTTATAAAATAGAATTATCCCCAAACTAATAATTGGCTCTAAACAATTTCTTAATACATGACCCAATTTTCCACAATTACAACAGTATATTTTCCTCTTTTGACCATTATTACTCATAATATCTTTAGCATTAATACCTATAATACTATGATATGCGATTTTTTTAAGTAAGTCCAAATAAAATATTCTGTAAAAAATTGATATATAAAATATTACAAAAGTAAAACAATATAATAGTATATACAATGTCTCTATTTCTCAAAAATACCCTCTACCATAAAATTAATTTAATGCCTAATGAAATTGGACCTGATATAGATTCTGTTATTTTAAATAAACTAAAAAATGAAATAGGTAATAAATGTATTAAGGAAGGATATGTTAGACGTGATACTATAGAAATACTTAAAAGGTCCATAGGACAAGTTGACGCCATTCATTTCAATGGTAGAATTTCATTTAATATTACATATTCTGCTGAAATTTGTTATCCAACAGAAGGACTAAAATTAGAAGGCAAAATTATTGATATGAACAAAATGGGAGCTATGGTTTTTATAGAACCACTATCTATTAATCTACCGAAACAACTACACTCTGAAGAAAAATTAGAATTATTTAAAAATCTAGTAATTGGTGACACCGTTTCTATTAGTATTGTAGGTTGTATATTTGAATTATATGATACAGAAATTAATGCAGTTGGGACTATCGTTGAAAAGCTATAATAATAGAATATCTCTAAATGTATATATATGTTAATTAAATATTTAGACCTATTAATTATTTTTACACTCTATTTTATTTTAGCGAGTATAGCAAGTCTAATAATTAATCGAATGTGGTTTTATGATTTCGATCCAAAAACAAATAAATTACCTACTATTGTTATTTTATTACAAGTAATTATTGAAGTGGTTATCACTGGATTTGTTGGTCATCATATTCGTCTACTGATATCTAGTATTCCATTTCCTTATTTAGATAAAAACTATTCACGTGAAGGATTAGTAGAAATAAGTGGTGGTGTAGTGTTTGCATTTTCTGTTCTTTCATTCCAAATTAATCTTAAAAATAAAACAATGTATTTATTTAAAAAATTCCAAAAAAAAGAGCAATCATTTTTTCTAAATGTATTTGGAAAAAATCCTGTAAAAATTGAAAGCAAAAAAAATGCAGAAGAAATTAATAACTCAATTTAAAATAATATTAATGCCTTTTTCTGGAAATAGACCCAACGGATTAGTACCTCTTAAACTTAACAAGAAAACAGTTGATTATAAAAAACTATATAAAGAAAATCATAAATTATTCTGTCAAAGATTTATAGATACAGTTCTTAGTTATTATATGGATTATATTATGGAACAAATGGTTAAATACCAAATTGATATAAAATTATTTGAGTGGGGTGTTTGGGATACTGATATGTTTTTGTGGAAAATTAGAGATACTCTGGATAGTTTTATGGAATCCGAATATGTTATGAATACTATTCGTAATGAATTTATAACCAATGCAATTGACGATTTGTTTAGTGAATTAGAAGACGAAAATAATAATTTAAAGATATCAGTTAAAGAATTAGAATATCTAAACTGTAAATATGGAATTTAGTTTTAATAAAAATCCGGTTTATTTTATTAATTTGAGAAACATTGATGAAGATGGACTTATGTACTACCTAACTAAAATTATTTTTTATGAACAACCTGAATTTATCAATTTTCATTATAATTCAAATGATAATGAACGCAGTCTTCTTATAAGTGAAGATGGTTTTTCTATTATAAAACCTATCCTAGACAAAAATTGCATTCCATATACAAAAAAATATTATTGTGCTTATATTATGAACACTTATGAATTATTAGATGATACAGGCTTAGTTCAGAAACTTAGTAGTATATTTAGTACCGCAAATATACCTATTCTCTACATTACAACATTTAATAATAATTTTATATTATTTGATGAAGAATATCATTACCAATCTGTAGAATTGCTTGATTCTATTTCAAAAAAAATTTAAATATTATATATGAAGATTTTAGAACAGTTGTCATGCGAATTATATAGTCCATATGGTGAAACTAATTTTTATCAAACCAATGATAGAATATTATTTATTACTAAAATGGATAATGGTATAATTTATGATATTTCTTATTGTTTAAATGAATGGTTAAATCATATAGATTATGAAGATTTATTGATAAAGATTAGAAAAACTGGATATCGTGTCTGTGAAAAGTCTGGATTAGATTTATATTTAAAAAAAAATGGATACAACTTGAAATATTAGGTTTTTCAAAAATTAAATGAAATAAATATAATATATAATATTTATGAATGATTTAACAATTATTTTATTAATACTGTTAATAATATTTATAGGATATTATGTTACAAATATATCTAAAAATATTATACTGCTATTAATAACAATTTTTTTAGTAGTATATATCAATCTGTTAAAAAATACAATTGAAACTATGGAAAATATTGATTTTTCA
>Ga0255182_1001052_pt1 | contig 15559 bp, 14 predicted proteins | sample Atl_UVDOM_RepA_8_FD_188420 | JGI IMG/M metagenome (GOLD analysis project Ga0255182, IMG submission 188420) | Freshwater microbial communities from Altamaha River, Georgia, United States - Atl_UVDOM_RepA_8d | ecosystem: Environmental > Aquatic > Freshwater > River | place: USA: Georgia...
CGCTCGAGGCACGCGACTCGGCTCGAGGCGATGGAGACCCGCGCGCGGCAGGATCGCTCACGGGCGGCGGCGCAGGCGCTGCGCGACGACCGCACCTGGGCCATGGTGCTGCATCCGCCGGAGGCGATCGAGGCCTTGGCGCGGCGGGTCAGCTCGTTCCGGCCGTGATGCCGTCGCCATCCTCGCCGTCTCCCGCCAGCGGATCCGGGCGATAGAGGCGCGTGTCGAGGCTCCACAGCCGCTCGGTGAACTCCTGACCCGGGCCGATCGGCTTGTGGCGCTGCGCGGAATGCACCGCGAGCGCGGTCTTGGCGTCGAGGTTGTCCAGCAGCGAGACGAAGATCGCCTCGGGGGTGGAGGGCACCTTGGTGGCACCGAACTCGAGCGAGCCGTGGTGCGAGACCACGATGTGCTCGAGCACCAGCAGGGCGTCGGCCGGCAGGCGCTGGCCGGTCTCGCGCGCGCACTTGGCGGCCATCGCGTGAAGCAGGATCGCGCCCTTGACCGTGTGGCCGATCAGGTTGCCCTCGGTCGTGTAGTTGAAGCCCTTCTCCCACGTGAGCTCGGTGGTCTTGCCGAGGTCATGGAGGAACAGGCCCATCAGCACGATGTCGCGGTTGAGCGCGGGGTACAGGGGCAGCGTGACCTCCGCGATCCGCAGCAGCTGCAGGGTGTGCTCGAGCAGTCCGCCGATCCAGGCGTGGTGCACGCTCACGGCCGCCGGCGCCTGCCGGAAGCGTTCCATCAGCGGCTCGTTGGCGAGGTACGCCTCGGCGAGCGCCCGCATCGCCGGGTGCGTCAGGCTCCCCATGATCCGCCGGACCTCGGCATCCATCGCCGGGATGTCGTGCCGCGTGGCGGGCAGCAGCCGCGCGAGGTCCTCGACCCCCACCTCGACGGCGGAGATCGCGTCGACGATCACCTGCACCTGCCCGTTGTACTCCTGCGCCTGTCCGCCGATCCACACGAACCCGGTGCGCGAGAGCTCGGCGAGCTGGGACTCGTCGAACGTCCACTGCCGGATCGGCACCTCGCCCGTCGCGTCGCGGATCAGCCCCTTCAGGAAGTGCTTGCCGTTCTTGGCCGTGCCGCACTGGGGGTTCACCAGCGAGTACGTGCCGTCCACGTAGGTGTGCGCGCGGATGGACTCGATCGGCACGTGCGGCCGGCGCGCGGCCTGGGCCGTGGATTCCTGCGTCATGGGGAGGCGAGTGTACGCATCGCCGCCAGCGCCCCCGGAAGTTCGGCCGCGAGTTCGGCGGCGAGCATGCCGGCGGTTCCGCCCGCGCGACGCGACCAGCGTTCGCCGGCGATGGCATGCGCCTCCACCGCGAGCCGCGTGCAGTCGAAGAGGCCGAGCGCGCGGCCGTGCTGCGCGATCATCCCCGCCACCGCACCAGTGAGCACGTCGCCGCTTCCGCCCACCGCGAGCGCATCGTTGCCGCGCGCGCACGTCCACGTGCTGACGCCGTCGGAGACGACCGTGCCGTGTCCCTTCAACGCGACCACGCATCCGAGTCGCTGCGCCAGGCGCTCGGCCGCGGCGGGCCGCGCCAGCGGGTCGACCGGGTCGGCGTCGATCGAGAGCGCCTCGGCCAGGCGCCGGTACTCGCCGGGGTGCGGGGTGAGCACCATGGGCGCACGAAGGTCCAGGTGGAACTGCGGGGTGGCGGCGAGGTTGTTCAGCGCGTCCGCATCCACGACCACGGGCCGGCCGTCGTCCATCGAGAGGATGCGCACGGTGACCTGCGCCTCGACGAAGCCCGTTCCCATGCCGGGGCCGATCGCGAGCACGCCCGCGCGCCCGGCATGCGCGTCGAGCGCCTGCGCCGCAAGGTGCGGCACGATCCGTCCGTCGGCGTCCACCGGCAGCGGCAGCCCCGTGGCCGACGGGCATGCGGAGAGGATCGCCGGCAGGATGGGCTCGGGCGCGGCCGCGATGCACAGCGCGGCGCCCACGCGAAGCGCCCCGAGCGATGCCAGGACGACGCTTCCCAGCATCACCGACGGCTCGGCGGCGTGCCCGCCGACCACGCATACGGTGCCGAACGTGCCCTTGTGGCCCGTGGGGTCACGCGCGGGAACCGGCGGCAGCGGCGGTGCGTCCCGGAAACTCATCGCGGCGCCCCCTTCGCATCGCCGGCGTCGGGTGCCGGGGCGATCGGGCGCCCATCCACCTCGATGAGCTCGATCTCGAGGTCACCGATCATGTTGACGACGCGCGACAGGTCGGCGTCCAGCGATGCGCCGTCCGCGGCCGACGTCCCGGTGAGCAGGCGTGCGGCGTCGAAACCGGCGCCGCCATCCGGAAGCGTGGCGTCGAGATCGATCCATGATCCGTCGACCAGCGCCTGCGTCCACATGTGCCACCCGTAGGCGTTGCGCACCCTTGCGGCGCGAGCCACCCACACCGCCCCGAAGGCGATGCGGGCCGGGATGCCGTCGGCGCGCAGCAACGCCGCCAGCAGCACGGCATGCTCGGTGCAATCGCCCGCGCGCGACGCCGCGGCCTCGCTCGCCGACGCGAGCCCCTGCGCCAGGTCCTTGCGCGACAGGTGCCGCCACGTGAACGCCCGGAGGCGCTCCGCACGTTCGCGGGGGCCGGCGGGCGCACCCTCGAGCGCTTCGACCGCCAGTCGGCGGATCGCCGGATCGCCGCCGTCCACCATCACCGATGCCGCGCGGTAGCGCGGATCCGCCGCGTCCGCGGCGTCCGAGTCGCGCGATGGGCCCACGTCGATCGACGCCTCGCCGGTCCCCGGACCGGTTCGGACGAAGCGCTGCGCCCCGGCCGTGGGAAGGTCGGCGAGTTCGCCGTCACGCGCGCGCAGCGCGAGCCGGGCGGAACGGGCGCCGGCGAGCGGCGAGCCGTCCTGCCGGAGTTCGATGAACGAGCGCGCCATCACCTCGGCGGTGCCGAGCGGGGCACGCGCCTCCTCCGCGGTGCACGCTCGGGACTCAAGGATGCCCACGCCAAGATCCACGCGTGAGCGCCGAACCTCCCCGTCCGGTCCCGTCCATTCCGAGGACGGGCGCTCGAGCAGCGATCCCGAGGTGCGCCACTCGACGGTGCCGTCGGGCTCGGTGCGCCCCGGGGCAGTGACGCGGGTGCGAACCCAGCGCACCTCGATCGGCCCGCTCTCGGGGTCCAGCGAACGCCACCGCGCCTCGGTGCCGCCGCCCGTCGCGACCGCACGCAGCATCCGTTCGGCGGCCGCGGGGGCGAGCCACCCGGGCGGGGGGGCGGGAACGCGCTCGACGGTGCGGCGGCCGCCCTGCTCCTGCACGACCTCGATGCCGTCGGGGCCGAACGTCCAGCCGCTGCGGACCGGTGCGCCGGCGGTGATGCGCTCGCTCTCGGCGGAGATCGGCTCTCCCGAGGCGGACTCGCGGAACGCCGACCGGGACCGGATCACCACCCGCCGGCCCATGCGGCCGAGCTCGAGGTGCGACTCGCGCTCGGTCTCGATGCCGTCCTGCACGGGACGAACCGTCTCACGGGACCACCCGCACGGCGTGCCGCCGAGCGAGAGACGGAACCACCGCTCGGCGGAGGGCAACGGCTCGACGGGTGCGCGCTCGCGCACCGGCGCGGGCGCGACGGGCTCGGGCAGCCCGATGCGCCCGCCGTCCCCCCACGCCGTGGCCGGCATCGCGAGGATCGCGACGGCCGACGCGGCAGCGAGCGCGCGCCCGAGGGGGCCGCCGCGCCGCGCGCCGGCGGCGCCTCGGTCACTCGGGGCGCATGAGCGGGAAGAGGATGACATCGCGGATCGACTCCGAGTTCGTCATGAGCATCACCAGCCGGTCGATGCCCATCCCCATCCCGCCTGCCGGGGGCATGCCCACGCGAAGGCTCTCGACGAAGTCATGGTCAAGCGTGCGGAACGTGCTCTCCTCGTCGTCGGCGCCGGCGAGCTGCTCGGTGAACTTGGCCAGCTGGATGTCCGGGTCGTTGAGCTCGGTGTACGCGGGCCCGACCTCCATGCCGGCGATGAAGAGGTCCCAGCGCTCGGCGACCTCGGGGTGCGCGCGGTTCGGCCGCGTGAGCGGCGAGATCGCGCTCGGGTAGTCGAGCACGAAGGTCGGCCGCCGCGGGTCGATGAGCGCCTCGGCCTTCTCCTCGAAGAGCTCGTTGACGAGGAGCCAATGGTCGAGCTTCGCGGCGTTCTCGACGCGGTGGGCCGCGCCGGCCGCGCGGACCTTTGCCTCGTCGCGCATGTCGAAGCCGAAGGCGCGCTCGAAGAGCTCGGCGTAGCGCACCCGCTCGAAGGGCCGGCGGTAGTCGATCTCCAGGGCGCCGAACGGCAGCACGGGGCCGGCACCGCCCTCGGGCACGCCGGCCACGCCGCAGGCCACGTGGTGCACCAGCGACTCGACCATCTCGAGCATGGTCATGTAGTCGCCGAAGGCCTCGTACGCCTCCATGGCGGTGAACTCGGGGTTGTGGCTGCGGTCGACGCCCTCGTTGCGGAAGTTGCGGTTGATCTCGAAGACCCTCCGCATGCCGCCGACCATCAGGCGCTTCAGGTAGAGCTCCGGCGCGATGCGCATGAAGAGCTCCATGTCGAGGGCGTTGTGCCGCGTCACGAACGGGCGCGCCGCGGCGCCGCCCGCGATCGGCTGCATCATGGGCGTCTCGACCTCGAGGTAGCCGCGCGCCTCCATGAAGCGGCGCACCATGCTCACGATGCGCGAGCGCTGCTCGAACGTCCGCACGGTCTGCGGGTTCGAGTACATGTCGACGTACCGCTTGCGATAGCGGATCTCGGCGTCCTCGAGCCCGTGCCACTTGCCCGGCGGGGGAGCGAGGCTCTTGGCGCTGATCTCGACGTGCGATGCCCAGACGCACGTCTCGCCCTTGTTGGTGCGGCCGATCGGACCCTCGGCGGTCACCAGGTCGCCGTAGTCGAGGATCTTGGCCAGGGTGAACTCGCCATCGGGGACGTTCGCCTTGCTGATGGTGACCTGCAGGTCGCCGGAGGCGTCGCGCAGCCAGGCGAAGACGAGCTTGCCCAGGTCGCGGTGCTGCATGACGCGACCGGCGATCCGGACGCGCGCGCGTCCATCCGCCGCCGGAGGCAACGCGGGATCGGCCTTGCGCGCGGCCTGCGCGGCCTCGAACGCCGCGTGCGCGGCCTCATCGAAACGTGCCCGGGCGTCGGCGCACGACATCAGACCGTCGACGCGGTGCCCGTAGGGCTCCACCTTCAGCTCATCGCGGAGCTGCGCGAGCTTCGCGCGGCGGGCGGCGACGAGCGCCCCCTCGTCCTCGGGTGCGGGCGGGGTCACGGGTTCGGCGGGGTTCTGCATGGCGCGGCGCCCGGGCGGCATCCTGCCGCTCCGCGGACGGGGCGCCATGCTAGCGAGCCACCCATGCGGTCCGCGCGCGAGCGCATATCCTGACGCGGCTCGGCGCGATGGACCGCGCCCGCAGGCACCATCATGACCACCAACATCAAGCGCATCGGAGTCCTCACCGGCGGCGGCGACTGCCCCGGCCTCAACGCCGTCATCCGCGCGGTCACCAAGACCGCCATCTGGAAGCACGGCATCGAGGTCGTCGGCATCGAGGACGGATTCCAAGGGCTGATCGAGGATCGCGTGCGGCCGCTGACGGCGATGGACGCCAGCGGCATCCTCACGCGCGGCGGGACGATCCTCGGGTCGAACAACCGCTGCAACCCACGCCGCTACTGCGTCCGGGTGGACCCGGTCACCGGCCCCGTGTGGGAGAACGTGACCGACCGCTGCGTGGACACGGCCCGCCGCCACGGGCTCGACGCGATCATCGTGATCGGCGGCGACGGCACGATGGCGAGCGCGGCGCCGCTCGTCGAGGCGGGCGTCAACATCATCGGCGTCCCGAAGACCATCGACAACGACATCGTGGGCACCGAGATCACCTTCGGGTTCCTGACCGCGGTGAACACGGCCACCGAGGCGCTCGACAAGCTGCACTCGACCGCCGACAGCCACCACCGCGTGATGGTGTGCGAGGTGATGGGACGCAACGCGGGCTGGATCGCGCTCACCGCGGGCGTCGCCAGCGGCAGCGACATCATCCTGCTCCCGGAGATCCCCTTCGACCTCGGTCACCTCTGCGAGAACATCGAGTTCCGCATGCGCAAGGGCGGCCCGGGCTTCGCGATCGTCGTGGCCGCCGAGGGCGCGCGCCCGCGCGAGGGCGAGCAGGTGGTCGACCGCATCGACCCGACGTCCCCGGACCCGATCCGCCTCGGCGGCATCGGGCGATGGGTGGCGGACGAGTTGGCGAAGCGGACCGGCGTCGAGACGCGCTCGAGCGCGCTCGGCCACATCCAACGCGGCGGCGGGCCGATCCCGGCGGACCGCATCCTGGCCACGCACTTCGGCTACCACGCGATCAAGACGCTGATGGAGGGCAAGCAGGGCCGCATGGTCGTGCGCCAAGGCAACGTCTTCGGCGACGTCGACCTGCTGTTCGCCGCGGGCAAGCAGCGGCTGGTCCCGGTGAACCACCCGCTCATCGAGGCAGCCCGCGCCATCGGCACCGGCTTCGGCGACGGCAAGACGCCCGAGCCGGCGCCGCATGCGGAGCCGGCGCAGTCCGTCGTCGTCTGAGGCAACCGCACGGAGGCTCACCCGATGGCGACGGACCACCCTCTTGCCTGGCCCATGCTGGCGCTGGTCGCCTTCGTCGCCGGCAGCATTCCCTTCGGCCCGATCGTGGCGCGTTCCAAGGGCGTGGACCTGCGGAAGGTGGGCAGCGGCAACATCGGTGCGAGCAACGTGGGCCGGGCGCTCGGCAGGCGATGGGGCGTGCTCGTGTACGTCCTAGATGCCGGCAAGGGCGCGCTGCCGGTGCTCGCGGCCGGCCGCATGATGGGCACCCTCGGCCGGCTGCCCGAGGACATCGCGCCCGCGGACCTCTGGTGGTGGCTGCTCTTGCCGATCGCCGCCGTGCTCGGGCACATGTTCAGCCCATTCGTGGGCTTCCGCGGCGGCAAGGGAGTGGCCACCGGCAGCGGCGCCATGCTGGCGATCTACCCCGTGCTCACGGGCCCGTTGCTCGTGGCGATCGGTGTGTGGGCCGTGGTCCTCGCCGCCACGCGGATGATCAGCGTGGCCAGCGTGATCGCGGCGGCCACCATCCCGGCGACGGTGGCGGCGGCGGCCCTGCTGCGCACGGGCGACGGGACGCCCGACGGCAAGCTCCCGCTGCAGCACGCCCTGCCCGCGGTCGCCGTGACCGGCGCCGTGGCCGTGCTGGTGATCTGGAAGCACCGCAGCAACATGCAGCGCGTGCTCGCCGGCACGGAGTCGCGGATCGGCTCGGGCAAGCGCTGACGAACTACCATCCCGGCGTGCCCACCGCCCCGCACGACGGATACCAGTCCCCGCTCGAGACGCGCAACGCGAGCGCCGCCATGCGACGGGCGTGGAGCGCGCAGCGCAAGCACTCCGCGTGGCGACGCGTGTGGCTCGCGCTGGCGGAGTCGCAGCACGCGGTGGGCCTGCCCGTCACCGCCGCGCAGGTGGCCGAGCTGCGCGCGCACCTCGACGACATCGACTTCGCCGCCGCGGCCGCGCACGAGAAGCGCCTGCGCCACGACGTGATGGCTCACGTGCACGCGTTCGGCGACGCCGCGCCCGGCGCGCGCGCGATCATCCACCTCGGGGCCACCAGCCAGGACGTGGTGTGCAACGCCGACACGCTGATCCTCCGTGATGCGCTCGCGCTGGTCGCCGGCAAGCTCGCGCGCGCCGTCGACCGCGCGGCGACCTTCGCGGCCGCGCATCGCGCGCTGCCCACCCTCGGCTACACGCACTACCAGCCCGCGCAGCCGACCACCGTCGGCAAGCGCGCCGTGCTGTGGGCGCAGGACCTGGCGATCGCGCTCGGCGAGGTCGAGTTGCGCCTCGACGGCCTGCGCCTGCGCGGGCTTCGCGGCGCCACGGGCACGCAGGCCTCGTACCTGGGGCTCTGCGGAGGCGATGCGCGGAAGGTGGACGAGCTCGAGCGCCGGTTCGTCGCCGCGCTGGGCTGGCCGGAGGGCCGAACGTGGAGCGTGTGCGGGCAGACGTACCCGCGGCTCGTGGACGCGCAGGTGCTGTCGTCGCTCGCCGTCGCGGCGGCGGCGATCCACAAGTGCTGCAACGACCTCCGGCTCCTCGCCAACCTGAAGGAGGTCGAGGAGCCGTTCGAGTCCGAGCAGATCGGCTCGAGCGCCATGGCCTACAAGCGAAACCCGATGCGCTGCGAACGCGCCACCGGCCTCGCGCGCTTCGTGATGAACCTCTCGGGCAACGCGCTCGACACCGCCGCCACGCAGTGGTTCGAGCGAACGCTCGACGACAGCTCGAACCGCCGGCTGTCGCTGCCCGAGGCGTTCCTCGCCCTCGACGGCGCGCTCGACATCATGGCGAACGTGCTCGGCGGGCTCGTCGTGCACCCCGCGGTGATCCGCGCACACCTCGAGGCGGAGCTGCCCTTCATGGCGAGCGAGGACATCCTGCTCGCGGCCGCGGCGCGCGGCACCGACCGCCAGGAGGCGCACGAGGCCATCCGCCGGCACAGCATCGAGGCCGGCCGACGCGTGAAGGACGAGGGTGCGCCGAACGACCTGCTGGACCGCCTCCGCGGGGACCCGATGTTCACCGGCCTCGACTGGGCTCGCGTCACCGACCCGGCGGCGTTCGTCGGCCGCGCCCCGGAGCAGGTGGACCGGTTCATCTCCGAGGTGGTCGATCCGATCCGGGCCAGGTACGCCGCCGCGCTGCGCGATGAACCGCGACTGGAGGTCTGAGCCGATGCCGATCCCCCGCCTCTGCCCATCGTCGACGGTGCTCCTGGTGATCGATGTCCAGGAGCGGCTCATGCCGACGATCGCCGCGGCACCGCGCGTCGAGGCCAACTGCGCCATCCTCGCCCGGGCGGCCGGGGTGCTCGGCGTTCCCGTGATCTGCACCGAGCAGTACGTGCGCGGCCTCGGCCACACCGTGGCCACCGTGCGGGACGCGCTGCCTCACGGGACCGCCATCGTCGAGAAGACACGCTTCAGTGCGCTGACGGACGGGGTGCGGTCGCGCCTGCAGGCCTCGGCACGGCCGAACGTCGTGGTGTGCGGGGTCGAGGCACACGTCTGCGTCCTGCAGTCGTCGTTGGACCTGCTGGCGTCCGGCTGGCGCGTGTTTCACGCGACCGATGCCATCTCTTCAGGCCAACGCGACCAGGTGGAACCGGCGTTCCGGCGGATCGAAGCCGCCGGCGGCGTGCCGACCGGGACGCTGGGCGCGATGTACGAACTGGCGGGCGACGCGGCGCACCCGGCGTTTCGCGACCTGCTGGCGCTGGCCAAACTGGTCCCGAAGAACGGGTGAGACTCGCGGGATCAATCGCCCTGCGCGCCGTCCGGGCTCGATTCCCGCAGGTTCAGGACGGACTGACGCACGTTCTGCGCGCACTCCTTGATTTCCTGCATGGTCTTCCGGACCCGGGTGCCGGCCGCCTTGTTCCCACCGATGGCCTTCTTGACGTCCTCGTCGCACTCTGCGATGAGCTTCTTCATTCGCTCGTATGCATCCATGGGTCGTGGCTCCTTCGGAGGGGGCAGATTTGGTCGGGCCGGGCCCAGGCGGGCCCGGCGACGTTTGGAGGGCACCCGAGGGCGCCCGGTCCGGGAATCTTAGCGGAAGCCCGGGCCGACCGGGGGCGCGCGGAGCCGAAATTCGAGGCGCCCGATGGCATCATGCCCCGTCGCATGCGGGTTTGCGAACCCAAAACCCGCGGATTATCCTAACCCCCACTCCCCATGGCCACGTCATTCGTCATCGATCTTGACGCCATCGACCTGTCCACGGTCCGGTTCGGCCCGGACGCCCTGGATCGCGAACTGCCGCAGGTCGGGGCCATGCGTCAGTGCGACGCCGTGCTGTGGCACGACGACGAATTCACGATGGGCGTCGGCCGCAAGGACGTGCGCGGCGACGAGTTCTGGGTCCCGTGCCACATCCCGGGCCGGCCGCTCCTGCCCGGCGTCCTGATGATCGAGGCCGCTGCCCAGATGGCGAGCTTCCTGAACACCAAGAGCGGCCGGGTTCAGGGGTTCCTCGGGTTCACCCGCTGTGACGACGTCAGCTTCCGCGGCCAGGTGGTGCCCGGAGACCAGCTCCTGCTGTTGGCGCGACTCCTGGAGTGGAATCGACGACGGTTCGTGTCCCACTGCCAGGGCGTCGTGGCCGGCAAGCTGGTATTCGACGGCAAGATCACCGGGATGACGCTCTGAGGCCGCGGCCCCGGTAGCGTGAGGGTCATGCCGCTTCCGCCCATTCGATTTGAGCCTCTGCTTCGGGCCCGCGCCTGGGGCGGCCGCCGCCTCGGCGCATTCGGCAAGGCCTTGCCGCCGGCCCCCGCCACCATCGGGGAGAGTTGGGAGATCGCCGACTTGGCGCCGCCCGTCGCGGACGGCGTGTCGCGCGTCGCCCATGGTGCGTTCGCCGGGCAGACCATTTCTGCGCTGATCGAGCACCACGGACGGGCGCTCCTGGGTTCCGCGACGGCGCCCGGCGGGCGGTTCCCGTGGCTGGTCAAGTACCTCGACGCCGCGGAACACCTGTCGGTGCAGGTGCACCCGACCGCTCGGTATGCCGCCGATCATCCGGACGCCCACCTGAAGACCGAGGCCTGGGTGGTGCTCGACGCGACTCCCGGCGCGGCCGTGTTCCGTGGCGTCCGGCCCGACGTGACCCCTGCGGAGTTCCGGGCGGCGGTGGGCGCCGGCACGGCGGTGGACTTGCTCGTCCGGGTGCCGGTGCTCCCGGGCGACTGCATCCCGCTCGAGAGCGGCCTGTGCCATGCGCTCGGCGCAGGGGTCCTGGTGGCGGAGGTGCAGACCCCCAGCGACACCACCTTTCGCGTCTACGACTGGAACCGTAACGACCCCTCGCGACCGTTGCACCTCGACCAAGCGATGGCATGCATCCTCTTCGGCCCCGACCAGCGCCTCGCTGACGCCCCGATCACCAGCCTCGACCGCGTGGCCGCGGCGTGGAGCGACGGACTCCGTGCGGCAACGCTGTGCACCAACGCATTCTTCGACATCGAGGCGATCGAAGCATCGCCCTCCGGCGACGCCGGCCCGATCGAGTTCTGCACGGCAGACGGCCCGGAGGTGATCATGCTGGGACGCGGTGAAGCGATCATGCAGGCCGCCGGTCACGCCAAGGAGCACCTTCGCGCGGGCGACACCGTGCTGCTGCCGGCCGATCGCGTCGCCACCACCGTTGACCTCGCTCCCGGCGCACTGCTCATTCGCACATCGATGCCGGACGCCGGGCGCACGCTCCGCGACGGCCCGCGCGCCGGGGAACACCTCGCATGACCGACTTCGCACGCGCGATCCCACTGTCCGTCGCCGTGATCGTCGCGGCGGCGCTCGCCACCGACCGTTCATCCGCCCAGGCCCCAGCAGCGCCGGCGATCGTGCGGCCACGCACCGATGCGCCGCCGCTTCGGCCGAACGCGCGGCCCACGCCGATGCCGGCGCCCTACTTCGCCGGGGCGCGGCAGTTCCTGGTGCAACCCGGGCAGAACTGGGGACACTTGGTCCCCGAGCTCAAGCCGGGCGACGAGCTGGTGTTCCCGGCAGGCTTCCACGTGCCCCAGCAGGTCGAGGGACTGCGCGGCACCGACGAGCGCCCGATCGTCCTGCGCAGCCGCGACGGCATCCCGGCCGCGGTGGCGTGCGGCGATTTCGGCTGGCGGTTCGACCGCTGCTCGAACTTGGTGATCGAGAACGTGCTGTTTCTCAATCCGGGCGATGCCGCGGTGCTCATCGACGGCGGCGGCCCCGCCGGCCAGGCCCCGGGAGACCTGCCGCGTGCCGCCGTCACCCTGCGCCACTGCACCGTGCAGGGCTCGCGCGGCGGGACCTCGCAGGACGGCGTCCGCGTGCGCGCGGCCACGCACGTGACGCTCGAGGCGATGCGCTTCGAGGGGTGGCAGGACGCGGCGATCGAACTCGAGGACGTGCGGTTCGCGGCGATCCGCGGCCCCATGCTGCTGCCGCAGGGCGGGCTTCCGCACGCGCGCGGCATCCGGGCAACGGGGCGCTCGGCGGAGCTGAGCGTCACCGGCGGCGCATTCAACCGTTCCATCGGGACCGGCATCGAGCTCGGCTCGGAAGGGCGCGAGGCATGGCCGGTCGATCGTGCGCGCATCGATCGTTGCACGTTTGACTCGGCCGGCACGTCGATCGTGATCCGCAGCGCGCGGGAACTTGCGATCGAGAAGTGCACGTTCCTCGAGCCGCGGGACGCGGTGTGGAGCGTCCCCGACGACGCGGGCACCGTGGCGGCGATCACCATCGACGGATGCCTCGCCGACTGGACTCCGGGAGCGCTGAAGCGGTTCTCGCCGGTGCCAGACCGCATTCCGGCGACGGCGTTCACGTTGGGGGACAACCTCTGGTTCTCCGCGGAACTTCCGGCGGCGTGGGAGGTGCTCGGGCAGCCCGTCGGGTTCCGGCGCGTGCCGCAGGTCACCGACGTGAACCCGGAGATCGACCCGCGCTCCCTGCGGCCGCAGAACCCCGAGGCGAGCCGGTTCGGGGCGGCGGCCGGACTGCCGTCTGCCCCGCCGCTGCCCTCCGCGCCCCCCGCGGCGGCACCCTGAACGCGGTATCATCCCTGCCCCGCCACGCGAACCCCCCTACGGAGCCATCCAGAGATGCCCACCACTGGCACGATCAAGCAGGTCATCGGGTCCACCTTCGACGCCGAGTTCCCCGAGAACGGGATCCCCGAGATCTACAACGCCGTCACCGTCGACTTCGAGCTCAACGGCCAGAAGCAGACGCTGGTGGGCGAGGTCGCCAAGCACCTCGGCGGCGGGCAGGTGCGCTGCGTCGCCCTGGCGTCGACCGACGGCCTGCGTCGCGGCGCCGCGTGCGTCGACACCGGCTCGCCCGTGAAGGTACCGGTCGGCGAGGGCGTCCTCGGTCGCGTGTTCAACCTGCTCGGCCAGCCCGTCGACGAGCGTGGCCCGGTCCAGACCTCGGACCACGCGCCGATCCACCGTGCCGCTCCCACCATCGCCGACCTCAACCCGAAGACCGAGGTGCTGCAGACGGGCATCAAGGTGATCGACCTGCTGTGCCCCTTCGTGCGCGGCGGCAAGATCGGCCTGTTCGGCGGCGCCGGCGTCGGCAAGACCGTCGTGATCCAGGAGATGATCGCGCGCGTCGCCCGCAACTTCGGCGGCTACTCGGTGTTCGCCGGCGTCGGCGAGCGCACCCGCGAGGGCAACGACCTGTGGCTTGAGATGCAGGAGGCCGAGTACACCGACGCGAGCGGCAAGAAGATGCACGTGCTCGACAAGGTGGCCATGGTGTTCGGCCAGATGAACGAGCCGCCGGGCGCCCGCCTGCGCGTCGCGCTCAGCGCGCTGACCATGGCGGAGAACTTCCGCGACAAGAGCGGCAAGGAGACCCTGCTGTTCGTCGACAACGTGTTCCGCTTCACGCAGGCCGGCTCCGAGGTGTCGGCACTGCTCGGCCGCATGCCGAGCGCCGTGGGCTACCAGCCGACCCTGAGCACCGAGATGGGCGCCCTCCAGGAGCGCATCACCTCCACCAAGGACGGCGCCATCACCAGCGTGCAGGCCATCTACGTGCCGGCCGACGACCTCACCGACCCGGCCCCGGCGACGACCTTCACCCACCTCGACGCGTTCATCGTGCTCGAGCGAAAGATCGCCGAGAAGGGCATCTACCCCGCCGTCGACCCGCTGTCCTCGACGAGCCGCATCCTCGATCCGCAGATCGTCGGCGACCGCCACTACAAGGTGGCCCGCCGCGTGCAGGGCATCCTGCAGCGGTACAAGGACCTGCAGGACATCATCGCGATCCTCGGCGTCGATGAGTTGAGCGAAGAGGACAAGCTGAGCGTGGCCCGCGCGCGCAAGCTCGAGCGCTTCCTGAGCCAGCCGTTCTACGTCGGCGAGGTGTTCACCGGCCTGCCCGGCGTCACCACCAGCCTCGAGGACACGATCGACAGCTTCGAGCGGATCTGCAACGGCGAGGGCGACAACCTCCCGGAGAGCGCCTTCATGTACGTGGGCACGCTGGACGACGCCCGCAAGAAGGCGGAGAAGATGGCGGCCGCCGTCTGAGCCCCGTGATCAACCCGTACGCAGCCATCGCCCTGGTGCTGGCGGTGCAGGCCCCGCCTGCCCCGCCGGCCCAGGGCGATGCTCCTTCTCCGCCTCCATCTCCCGCGCAGGCTCCGGGCACGCCGGCGGTTCCGCGAGCCAAGCCAGGCTCCATGCAGCCGCCGCGGCTCGCGCCCACGCGGATGGGGGATGCGCGGGGGCTTGACGGTGGCCCTCCCGCGGCGGCTCCCGAATCGGTGACGGAGGCCGGAGCCCAGGCACCCTCCGACGCCGCGCCGCCGCCGCCCCGGCCAGACGCGCCGCCGCGCGAGCCAGCACCCGAGGTGCCCGCCGCCCCCTGGACCGTTCCGCCACCAGCGGCTCCGAAGGCCGCGCCTGCCCCGGCCGCGATGGCGCCAGCACCGGCGCCGGCGCCCGGCGGCGTCTCGTGGGATCGCCTGGCGTTCCTGACCGCCCTGCTCCCCGCGGGTGTGGCCATCGGTTGGTGGCTGCAGGGCGGCAAGTCGGGCAAGGCGTGATCGACGTCGGCCCGGAATCGGCCTGACGCCCACGAACGGTGCCGAGACCCCGACGTTTCGAGACTGCCCCGAGTGCGATCTTGGTGCGGGCGCGAAAATGGTGCGGGGTTACCCGGGACCCATTTTCCAGGCGGGGCCGCGGAACTCGGTGAGCGTGCCGTCGGGCCCGAAGAACACGCACCACGCGCGCTCGTCCGCCTCGTGGGGCATCAGCGCCCCGGTGGCCAGGCTGGAGAGCGTGTCTCCGTACTGCCAGCGCTCGGTGACCACCGCCCCGCCCGACGCGGCGACGCCCATCCGCTCCTCATCCGAGTACTTGGGGCGATGCCGCGACGACGGATCGCCGAGCAACTCGCCCACCTGCTCACGGGTCATGCCCACCCGCAGTCGATCCCAGTTGGTCTCGTAGCGGGGGGCCTCGCATCCCGTGAGCACGACGCACGCCAGCGCCGCCGCTGCCCATGACGCCGCGTGCGCGCCACCCGTGGCGCTCATGGCGTCCCCAGCCGGGAGAGCGCCTCGGAGCAATCGGTGGCCAACGGCCCGATGTCGATGCCCGCCCCGACGGCGCGGCGCATCCAGAGGTCGGGCGTCACCCGGCCGATCGAGCAGATGCGCTTGGTCTCCGCGGCCAGGTCCCGGCCGCGGAGGTGGGCGCGCACCTGGTGACTGATGACGTGGCCGAGCGTGTAGTCGGCCAAGTACAGCGGGTGACCCACCATGTGCTGGTACGCCGCCAGGATGCGGGCGTGGTCGGCGCCGAAGTCCTGCGCATAGTGGCGGTCCCAGACGTCCGCCGCGATCGCGAGCGTCGCGTCGCGCAGCGCCTCGGGCGTGGCGCCGGGGTTCGCGTAGATCCACCGCCACATCCGCAACTCCACCAGGCTCG
>Ga0255182_1001053_pt1 | contig 15556 bp, 9 predicted proteins | sample Atl_UVDOM_RepA_8_FD_188420 | JGI IMG/M metagenome (GOLD analysis project Ga0255182, IMG submission 188420) | Freshwater microbial communities from Altamaha River, Georgia, United States - Atl_UVDOM_RepA_8d | ecosystem: Environmental > Aquatic > Freshwater > River | place: USA: Georgia | collected...
TATAATACCATATACTAATTTTTTAATAGATGAAATTGATTTAACTTGAAATATGTATTGTATACATATAATAAATGACACACCATAATAAAGTATCTATTTTACTGATTGTTTTGATAATAGTAATTTATTCTCTATATCAAACAAGAATAGTATCAAAAATTCCATGTGAAAAGAATTTAACAGAAACTTTTATAGGAAATTTTGTACATATTTCACCTTTACATTTATTATCTAATATTTATGGGTTATATGCTGTTAGTTTAGTAGAAAAAAGACTTGGTACTAAAAAATTCTGTATGCTGATAAGTTTTATACTCATTTTAAACACTCTTATCGAAACTTTGGAAAGAAGAATACTAAACACTTCTTGTTCTATAGGTATTTCAGGGTTACTTTTTGGTATTTTCTCATACGAACTTTTACAAAAAGATAATGTTCAGCCAATTCTTATATCTTCCTTGTTATTGTCTGTAATAACAGATAGTAACAAAAACGCATCTATAGCAGGTCATTTAACAGGTATAATATCAGGTATAGCCGCATCTATCTTTCTATAAGAGTTAAAAATGAATAATTATTAGACAAAGAAATTATAAAGAAAAATGGGAATTAAGAATTTAAATCAGTTTTTAAGAGGAAAATGTCCAGAAATATTTGTAGAGACACATATTTCTGAATTTGCATATAAGAAATTAGCTATAGACATTTCTCTGTATCTACACAAATTTAAAGCTGCAGCAGGAGATAGATGGTTGCAGGCGTTTCTAAACTTTGTAGTCTGTTTAAGAAGAAATAATGTTCACTGTACATTTATATATGATGGTCAAGCTCCTCCTGAGAAAGCTATAGAACAAGCTGATAGACGAGAATCACAACAGAAATTAATAGAAAATGTTCAGATACTAGAACAAGAATTAGAACTATATAATATCACTGGTGAAGTTGGACTTTCTATACAAAATTTATGGGAAAAGAAAAAATCTCCACCTGAAACAAGGTTACTTTCCTCTAAACTATCTGATGGTATAGATATGAAATGGGTACAGTCTAAAATAGAGAGCAAAATGTCACAAATTATTCATATTACAGAAAATGACATTCTATTAACAAAGAATCTATTTGATATTTTAAATGTTCCATACTTTACAGCTCCTTGTGAAGCTGAAAAACTATGTTCTTTGCTCTGTAAAGATGGTAGAGTTGATGCAGTATTATCAGAAGATACTGACATTTTAGCATATGGTTGTCCTATCTTTCTCTCAAAAATAGACTCGAAAAATGACACAGTTATTATGGTGGAATACACAAAAGTTTTATCTTCTCTATCTTTGTCATCTAGTCAGTTTTTAGATTTATGCATAATGTCTGGAACTGATTATAATAAAAATATACCAAAGATTGGAAATGTCACATCATATAAAAAGATATTACAGTATGGTTCTATAGAGGAATTAGAAAAGAAAGAGAATTTAGATACAAGTATATTAAACTATATCAGAGTAAGAGAGTTATTTACACAATTTAAAGATGATGGAATAACAAAGATATCTTTTTGTGGCATACCAAAATATGAAGATTTGATACAATTTTCACAGCTACATAATTTACATATTAATATACCTAAATTAAAGTCAAGCTTTGAGACAGAAATTATTCTTGAAGAGTAATTTGACAGAAAAAGATTTATTAAAAAAGTTGTCATGTATAGGTATACATGAAAGGAAAATCAAGTACCAAAATTGGCTGATTTTACACAGGACAAAAGTATGAAATTTCTTCCTGTTAAAAGTATTTTTAAATAGGAAATTTCTCTCTTAGACTACGAATTGACTCATCATATATTTCATCTATATCTTTTTGTTGCATAGTATATAGTGGATTATCGCTCTCTATATCTTCATACCATAAAACACGTCTAGGATTCAATGTTTTAACCAACAGTTCGTCCTTGATAAAATTAAACTTTTTCTCTTTAATAATTTTCTCTCTAAGTTCTTCCATTCTATAGTCACATAAAAACATATTTTCTGATATCAGGCCAAAAGACCATGGTTTATTAATATTTTTTTGTATTATTTCATATGTTATGCTAGGATTTAGAGAGATTCCCTTCCAATGATACTCTGTTTTGGGTATTGTATCAGCGAGAAATGTCTCCCAGTTTACGGCATTTGGATTACTGTATACAAATACATAAGAAAGAAGTGATTCTGGAGGGTGACGTCTCACATAGTCTAATGTGATATCTTCTCTTTTATATATACTACGGTTAAACCAAGGTTTTCTAGGATTTGCATCTATATCATTGATACTAATATTTGGGTTTTCTGTGAGCTTTTTCCAATTCCAATCCGCTTCAGGATTAGCTTCGACGATATCCCATGTTACACTATCAGAAAAATTATTTGCCCAACCTTCTGGTAATTCAGATTCAGCTGTTATATCTTCCCATCTTATATTCGGGTTTTTCATATCCATCACATCCTCATTCCATGGTATTTCAGGGTTATCTCGCATAATTTCCCATGTTATATTAGGATTATTTGAGATATAATACCAATCCCAAGGTAAATTAAGATTTTCCTTTATATTTTCCCATGTTATGTTTGGATTTTGTGAAATACCTCTCCAAATATATTCAGAATCATTCTTTTTCTTAATGATACTTTTTAAGTTTTTCTTTATTATATTCCATGATATATTAGGATTTTTACCTAAATTATGCCAATCTAATTTTATTTTTAATTTTAATTTTTGAGCCTTTTCTAGTATATCTTCTGTTATATATGAGGATAAAGTTTCCCAATCCCAATCTTTTTCTATATAAGTTTCAATAAACTTTGGATTACTTATTATACTCGGATTATCAGAAAATGAACTCCATTTCCAAGGTCTATCTAAATTTTTTTCCACAATTTTTGGTGTTATAATTTTATTTCCTGATATAATAGACCATTCCCATGGTAGATTTAGATTATTTTCTACATCTTCCCATATTATATTAGGATTTTTTGATATTCTCCACCATGTCCAATTTTTATGTATATTTTTTACAATAAGATCCATAAAAGTATCTGGTGGACGATTAATATATTCTGTTATATGAGTAACTATTATTCCTAAAAATTTAACAGCTGTCTCTATATTTTTTATCACAGAGTCAACTGTTTCATCAGAATATTCTTTTATACTTCGTATCATTGTTTCTATTGTTTTTAGACTAAAAGTCCTGTATTTTTCTAAAATATCATAATATTTATTTACGAGTATTTTTATATCAGATTTTTTAATATTAAGAATTTTTGAAGCATAAAGTATATTAATAACAGGAGCATCTTTTATCGAATATATTATATCGTCACATATTTTTTTAGCTTTATAAACACCTAAATGTTTGATGTCGTTTGGTCTTATCTTAAGTAATTTCTGTATAGTAGTATAACCATTAAGATAAAGTTTTGTTATAGTCTCTTCATCTACTGTATAGTTACTCTTAAGTTTTCTATAAAAGTTAGTAATACATCTTATAGTCTGAATATCATCTGTTGATAAAGGCATTATTTTATAATTATAAGATAATAATTTATGTATATTTTATACATAAATGTTTTTAGTGTATACTAAAGCCATTATATTGAGGCTTTTACTCGTAATTCAATTTTCCAATCTGACTCTAAGCGAAAATATTTATTATTAAAATTCTCTTTTAAGATAGATAGAGAAATAGCTAATTCATCTTGTGATATTTGAGAGTTTTGAAACTTGTCAGTAATTATATTCTCATCATACCAGAGAATACGTATGGGATGGCATGCTTTAGCTATTAATTATGTATAAGATACATAATATTTTGAAATAAGTTCAAACATCACCAGAATATTTATCGTGTAAAGCAAGACCTAATTCAATCAATAATCCTTCTGATTCTATACCTCTCCATCTTAATGGTATCCAATTTATTCCATGTTTAGCACCGCATAAATCGCCTACAATTTTAGCAATCGTATCAGTGTCTCCCCCTATAGAGGCTGCGATACATATTGCCATTTCTGGATTATTAAAATATCTGAAAAAGATACATATAGCTGTAAACAAACAAGAAGATGCATTTATTTGAAAAACATTGATATCTCCTAATAATTCATATGTTATGTCTAAATTTTCGTCTTTATAAATTTTTGATACGATATTTGCTAAACACCATATTTTTGTATCTTTTACATATTCAGAGCATAAATTTATGATAGATTTTATATATTCGAATTCTGAAGTATATTTGTCATTTACGAGACTATTTATCAGTGTAGAGTGTAAAAATGCACAAAAAGTTGACTCTATATTATTAGCATGAGTATAGTATAAGATAGACTCTATTTCATTTGACATTCTAATTTCTGACCAATTAGTCAATCCCACAGGTGCTATTCTCATTACAGAGCCATTATGACAAGATTTGCCTTTAGGCAAAAAGGCGCCTTGTCCAGATTTAAAGATATTCAATATTTCATTAGTAGTTTTAGAGTATCCTCTCGTGTCTATTTCACCAGAGGAAAATTTATTATGTAATTCAACACAATTTACTGTATTGTTCATACATAGATAAGAAGCAAGAATTATAGTCATTTCTGTATCATCTGTATACTTCTTATTCTCTGGTAAATTTTTCACAAAGCCAAACTTCTTTATAATTTCTAGTCTTTTCATACCTTCGCTTTGTGAGCCTAGTACATCTCCGATAGCTCCACATAATAAGGTTCCAATATATTTATCAACTTTACTCATTTATTCTGTATTTTCTTGTATAAAAGATACTTTTTCATTTTATAATAAAGAAACAAAAAATGAAATTATCATGAAATATTGTAAAAATGATACTTTCACACAATGATTGAACATTTTGGTCTATACAAAAACATGATTGAATCAGGATTTTCTCACAATGACATTTGCAAAAACATCAATGACTATATTTTATCTAAAAACATTGACTATTCTTTTTTTCTTAACTGTGCTTCAGTATCATACACATATGAAAACATTCTACAATATGTAGATATAGCTATTTACCTAGACATACCTTTCTTGGATTCGTTTGTCGATTTTATCATAGAAGACTATATACTCGAAAAATGTGTCTTTCTGGATAAGTTACATGTATACGATATTTTTGTCATACATCTGGAACATCTTACATATAAGTTGCTGACTGATGCACATATTGTATATATTCGAAATTACATAGATATCAAATCTATCGATTTATCACACAATGAAAACGTCTCAGACGAATCAATCAGAAATCTCACATCTCTCACAAGTCTCAATGCATGTTGTTCTATTATATCAGACGATTCTGTCAAATATTTGACAGGACTCAAAAAACTCAATGCTTCAAGAAATCCAAACATAACAGATGAAAGTATAAGAAATCTTGAGTCTCTTGAAACTCTGATTATGTACGATAATAAACATATCACTGATTTTTCTATTGTTAATCTTATTTCATTGAAAGAACTGGATGTTTCCAGTTATTCTTTAGAATATCAGTCTGTTACAGATTTGTCGGTTCAATCTCTGAGAAGTCTAAGAACACTCAAGACTTCTGGAAATTGGCTGGTAACAGACATTAGTATAAGAAATCTCACATCCCTCACAAGTCTTGATGCATCTTATAATGATAGAATAACAGATGATTCTGTATGTTTCCTGACTAAATCACTAGTTGAGTTATATGCAAATTGTAATCAACGAATATCAGATGATTCAGTCAAACTTTTGCAGAATCTCAAGGTTCTACATACTATGTATAATAAGGCAATAACAGACGATTCTGTAAAAATGCTGGGTAATCTCGTAGAACTTAATGCGTGTGGAAATACGAGTATCACAGACAAATCTATACCTTTGTCTCTCGAAAAGCTTAACGCATCTAGTAATCTAAGAATAACAGACATATCTGTATCTAAACTGAAACATCTCATTGAGCTGAAAGCATGCAGTAACCCAAATATTACTGATTTATCAGTTAAAACACTGACAAAATTAAGAACTTTATCAGCTTCTGGTAAAAAGTGTGGAATTACAGAAGAATCAGTGAAAACACTACAAAATCTAGAAAATCTCTTTACTGCTTTTAACGACAAGATACACTGCTTTTCTGTATAATTTGCTATACACACCTAATTTTTTGAATATGTATAAAATATACATATTAAATTTTTTGTTCGTTCTTAAAAAGTTCATACTTTTGTCCTGTGTAAAATCAGCCAATTTTGGTACTCAAAAATCATTTCATGAAGGTATACATGACAACTTTTATTAGTTAGTTCTTTCTTGATTAAGTCTGATAAATTATAAGAGTGAGTTTTAATAATTAGAATCAAAAAGTTCATACTTTTACCCTGTATAAAATCAGCCAATTTTGGTACTCAAAAATCATTTCATGAGTAGGTATACATGACAACTTTTAATCTTTAATAATATTTGTTACTTTTCCTATAATTTTGACATTTCCTTCTGAAAATAAAATTTTTGAATTATTGACTAAAAACTCAGGTCTATGACAGAATTTAAATATACAGACAGCTTTGTTACCTGTTCTTAAACAGAAATTAGGGTCTGATACAATTTCCCAAATACCTCCCTTAATTTGTACTGATTTTATCTCTATAATTTCCACAGTTTGTCTTATTGAACCGATATGAGCTAGAGGTTCATATCCTTTCTTTATTGTTGTACTATGAGATTTTACTATAGATATTTCAGCTTCAAACATATATGTTGACATTGCATCTTTATTTGAAGAGACAATAACATGTCCTTTTCTGATTTGAGCAAGCTTATCAAACTTTTTTATACAAAAACATACATACTTATTTCCTGTTACTTCTTGTAATGGCTCTCTTTTACAATGTATACTTTTTATCTGAATATTTTCATAAGAACCGTCAGAAAAAGGTCCTATGTATACTTTTTCACCCTTTTTTACAGTACCTGACTTTAAATGACCACCTAGTACTGTTCCAACACCAAAAACATTCCATATGGTATCAACTGTATATAAAACATTGTTCTCGTCATGTTTAATTTTCTTTACAGGAGCAAGATTTAGAAATTGCTTAAGTAAATCTATACCTTCTCCTGTGACATTTGATATTTGAAATATTGGCGTTATAGAAAGAGATGATATCTGTTTCACACAGGAAATAACATCATTTGTATTCTTTATTTTCATGGGTATTTTTCGCAATCCAGCATTTTTCAGAAATGTATAAATACTATTCATAGTATCTTCTAAAACATTGGGTGTATCCTTCACTAAATCTATCTTTGAAATGACCAAACAAAAAGGTATTTGCAGAGCTAAACAGAGAAGAATGTGTTCTTTAGTCATTGGAAGAATTCCTCTATTAGCACTGACCATTATTAGACAAATATCTACACTGGAATTACTCAGACCAAAGATAGTAGTTTTTAGATACTTTTCATGACCAGCCATATCATAAAAGGTCACTATTTTTCTACTTTCTCTTGCTATTTCAGACCATTCCTTCTTATTATGACCATGACCATAGTTTATGATATTACCTTTCTCATCGAAACCTATAATTTGATGTCCTATAGAAGATGTTCTACCAGTACTTACTTCATGTGGAAAATTAAATACAGATAATCTAGCCGACCCATCTCCGTTGTCGTTTAATCCGGATGTCAGTACTCCTAATAGAGAACTTTTCGCGGCATTTACACTTCCTGCTATAGCTACTTTTAAATCTATATAATTTCCTGCCTTTTCTCGAATATGTACCTCATAAATAAATTTATTCTTAAATATTTCTGTTTTTCCAATTTCTGTTAGTATGTAGTTATTCATATTTGCTGCTTGCTGAAGTATATCTATAGTAGTTTTATATTCTTCTGATGTAATTCCTATTAAAACACCGTCATCATCGACACCTATATTATATATACACTCACCTGAGCCTTCTTCACATCTATACTTCATCTGTGACATTATTCTTTCTATTCTAAGAAATGAGTTATCTGTCAAAACTCTTTTATATTCTATATTTCCAGTATCACTTTCTGGATTCATTTATATGTTATAATTTGTTTTTTTAATTTAATATTAAATTAATTATAAATAAATGTCTTCTCTTACGGAAAAATTATTAGAGACTAAAATTACTGTTAAAAGTCTGGAAAAAATTTACAATAATAGAAATATGTTAACTAATGCTCGTGTCAGAATTGTAGACAGGGAGTACAGTAATGATAAACAATTATGTAAAATTCTATTGGTTATTCAGCAATTGCCTGATGAAAAAATGATACTTTGGTTTTTGAGACGTTTGTTAAAGGAAAATAATCAGAAGTTTTTGACACTTTTTAACAGTATGAATAGAGACTCTATTATTCATAAACTTACAGTAAAATATCGCCTTGACTCTCCAAGAGGCGATAAAACTAACTTTTTCTTTAATTTATTAAAAGATAAGGACGGAGAAAATTTGTCGTTCTACATCTCTATGAGTCCTGAAGTTTCATGGCAAACTATAAAAAATAATCCGTATAACTGGGATTGGAATGGTATTTCTGCCAATCCAAATATAACATGGGAAATTATATATGAGAATCCTACTAAAGAGTGGAATTGGTATTATGTATCCATGAATAAAAATATAACATGGGAAATTATACAGGAAAATAAGGTGAATCTCGAAAATGATGATATTGAATGGGATTATTACGGGTTTTCTGCAAATCCTAACCTAACATGGAAAATTATAAAGAATAATTTAGATAAAGATTGGGATTGGTCTGAAATTTCACGGAAACCAATCATAACATGGGAAATTATACGAGCTAATCGTGATATTCCATGGGATTGGAATATGGTCTCACAAAATCCAAACATAACATGGAAAATTATACAAGCAAATCTCGATATACCATGGAATTTTGAAGAATTTTCTGCAAATCCAAATATAACATGGGAAATTATTCAAGAAAATCCTGCTATTTTATGGGACTGGGACAAAATTTCAGTAAATCAATCTATAACATGGGAAATTATACGAGCTAATCCTAATAGACCATGGAATTGGTTTTTTGTATCGTGTAATCCAAACATAACATGGGAGATTATACAAGCTAATTTTAATGATGAAAGATGGAATTGGTCTGGAATATCATATAATCCAAATATATCATTGGATATTGTAGAAGCAAATCTTAATCTACCATGGAACTGGGTTTGTATAGCAAAAAATCCTCGTATGTACCATGACTATTTTCAATCTAGAGCATACAGAGAATCACAGACCCATAAGCAAATGTTTGAAATTAAAGAAAATCTCATCTCCAAATCTAATCATCCCAAGCGCATTCTGTGGAACGATGGTGAAATATTGGATGAGTCACATCCTCTCTATGGAATGAGTCAAGCCGATATTAATAGATTATATTCTGAAAGTGAATCTGACATGAAGAGGCGTTTTGCAAATAATGGATATGCTCCAAATAGTAAGTATGGTTTCTTATCTAAATTTTTTAAATCAGAAAAAAGACAGACTGTTAAACCAAAACAAGAATTGAAACAGACAAAGGACTACTCCACCATTAAAGTAAAAACATTGATGGATTTGGTCCTAAAATATCCTAATGAAAGATGGGATTGGGAAGGTCTTTCTAGAAATCCAAATATAAGTATGAAAGATATAGAATCAAATCTTGATAAAAACTGGGATTTTGATATAATGGATCTAAATCCAAATATATCATGTGAGTTTTATGTAAAATATGCTAAGCGAGGTCCATCTTTAAGTCCAAATCTAACGACTGATTTTTTACTGAAAAATTTAAATGTTCCATGGGATGAAGAAAATCTCACACAACATAAAATTATCACATGGAAGTTTATAAAAGAACATCCTGAGATAAGTTGGTATATACCCAGTTTTGCTAAAAATCCTAACTTTACATGGGAAATTGTGGAAGCTAATCCTAGAATAGACTGGAATTGGAAAGATATTTCGATACATCCAAACATAACATGGGAGATTATACAAGCAAACCGTGATAGACCATGGGATTGGAGAAATATTTCACGAAATCCAAACATAACATGTGAGATTATACAAGCAAACCGTGATGAAGACTGGTATTGGAACTATATAACATATAATCCAAATATAACATGGGAATTTGTAAAGGCAAATCTTAATAAAGACTGGGAATGGATGGTACTTTTAAAAAATCCAATCATAACATGGGATATTGTTAAAGCAAATCCTCAGATAGATTGGTGTATGGAGCATGATGATGGAAGGTGGAAAGATTTACCAGACCTAGGACTTAATCCGAATATAACATGGGATATTGTTAAAGCAAATCCTGACGGACCATGGGGAGTTGATGTTTGGAATAATATTTCTTTTTCTGATAAAACTGTAACATGGGAGGTTACCCAAGCAAATCGCGAGATAAGGTGGAATTGGAATTATCTATCTTCGAATCCAAACATGACACCAGCTATTATAGATAAAAATCCTAAACTTTGGAACTTTTATGGTGTTTCTAATAATAGATTTAACTATCATCCATATTTTCAGTCTGCTTTATACAAAAAAAGACAAATGCATGGTGTTAGAGATGACTTATTGGTGAAAGCTCATCATCCCAAGCGTATTCTCTGGAACGATGGTGAAATACTGGATGAGTCACATCCTTTATATGGATTGAGTCAAGCTGAGATTAATAGATTATATTCTGAAAGTGAAGCAGACATGAAGAGGCGTTTTGCAACTGATGGTCAGGCACCCACAACAAAACGTAATATTCGTAGCAAGAAAGGAAGTTCTCATAATCCGTCATTATTTTCTATGGTTAATATTGGCAATAATATATCAGTAAAAACCTTTTTTGAATTAATATTGGCGACACCATATGTTGGTTGGAATTGGTTTTTTATTTCAGCAAATCCAAATATAACATGGGAGATTATACAAGCTAATCCCAATTTAAATTGGGATTGGAATGGTATTTCACTAAATCCAAACATAACATGGGAGAATATAAAGTCTACACCAGATAAACCATGGAATTGGACTGCTATTTCTGCAAATCCAAATATAACATGGGAAATTATACAAGATAATCCTAGAGAAGGGTGGGATTGGTTTGACGGTGTTTCGCGAAATCCAAACATAACATGGGATATTATACAGGCAAATCTTAATATAGAGTGGGATTGGAGCCAAATTTCTAAAAATCTAAATATAACATGGGAAATTATAAAAGCAAATCCTCATGTAAATTGGGATTGGGAAAATATCTCGAAAAATCCAAATATAACATGGGAGATTATACAAGATAATCCTAGAGAAAGGTGGAATTGGTTTTATGGTGTTTCGCGAAATCCAAACATAACATGGGACAATATAACAAATAACAGAGATAGACATTGGAATTGGACTGCTATTTCTGCAAATCCAAATATAACATGGAGTATTATAAAGGCAAATCCTCATCAAAAATGGAATTGGAGTGCTATTTCTGCAAATCCAAATATAACATGGGAGATTATTGAAGCTAATCCTACTGAAGAATGGGATTGGAGATGTATTTCACTAAATCCTAATATAACACCAGCTATTATTTACGAAAATCGCTATAGAAAAGCATGGTATTGGTGGAATGTCTCACAAAATAAATTTAATCATTATCCATATTATTTTCAGAGCAAACTATACAGAGAAAGACAAACACGTAAAAAATTTTCGATTATTAAGGATGATTTGTTGATAAAATCTAATCATCCAAAGCGTATTCTCTGGACAGATGGTGAAATACTGGATGAGACACATCCTCTCTATGGATTGAGTCAAGCCGATATTAATAGATTATATTCTGAAAGTGAAGCCGACATGAAGAGACGTTTTGCAAATGATGGTCAGGCACCTTTGTTAAGAACATCTTTCTTCGATTTAATACAAAAAGAGCCTAATAAACCATGGAATTGGTATTATATCTCACAAAATCCAAACATAACATGGGAAATTATACAGGCAAATCCTCATGAAAAATGGAATTGGACAGGTATTTCAAAAAATCCAAACATAACATGGGATATTATACAGGCAAATCCTCTTGAAAAATGGGATTGGAATGCTGTTTCCCAAAATCCAAATATAACATGGAAGATTATAAAGTCAAACCCTGATATACCATGGAACTGGGATTATATTTCATCACATCCAAACATAACATGGAAGATTATACAGACAAACCCTTATGAAGACTGGAATTGGTCAAAGATTTCGGCAAATCCAAATATAACATGGGATATTGTACAAGCAAATACTGATATATCATGGAATTGGTCTTATATTACAGAAAGTCCAAATATAACATGGGATATTATACAAGCAAATCCTAATGAAGATTGGGATAAAGGTTTTATTTCAAAAAATCCAAATATAACATGGGAAATTATACAAGATAATCCCAATATTAAATGGAATTTTATGTACATATCAGAAAATCCGAATATAACATGGGAAATTATAAAAGCGAATCCTGATAAACGTTGGAATTGGAGAGCTATTTCAAGAAATCCCAATATAACATGGGATATTATAGAAGCAAATCCTGATGAAGATTGGGATTGGATCGGTATTTCACTAAATCCCAATATAACACCAAAAATTATACTAGAAAATCTTGATAGACCATGGGATTGGTCATATATCTCAATAAATAAATTTAGTCATGATCCGTATTTTCAGAGCAAACTATACAGAGAAAAACAGACACGTAAAAAGTTTTCTGTTATTAAGGATGATTTATTGGTGAAAGCACATCACCCCAAGCGTATTCTCTGGAACGATGGTGAAATACTGGATGATACACATCCTCTGTATGGATTTACTCAAGCCGAGATTGATAAACAATATTCTGAAAGTGAAGCCGAAATGAAGAGACGTTTTTGGAAATGATGAATAATTAATGAATTAAAAAAAGTATAGAATAAATGGCTACATGGAATCTACAAAAAGGTACATTATCAAAGTATGGATATAGTACAAACTTACCAATTAGAAAAAGACACGAAACACTTATTTTGGCCATAGAAGAGTATGGTCCTGTATTAGTACTTAGAAAATTAAATGCTGTATCTATTTTAACTAGAAACAAATCACCGACAAAGAGTAAAATTCTTGAACAAGATAAACAATGGGTACAGAAAAAATATTCTACTACAAATTCTGCTGGTAGAAGAGTTTATGATAAGAAGGTAGCATCTCCTGTGAAAAGACCTGTAGGAAGACCGAAGAAAGCAGCAACTCCTGCGAAAAGACCTGTAGGAAGACCGAAGAAGGTAGCATCTCCTGTGAAAAGACCTGTAGGAAGACCGAAGAAGGTAGCATCTCCTGTGAAAAGACCTGTAGGAAGACCAAGGAAAGCAGCAACTCCTGAGAAAAGACCTGTAGGAAGACCGAAGAAGATAGCAACTCCCGCGAAAAGACCTGTAGGAAGACCGAAGAAGATAGCATCTCCTGTAAAATAAAAGTTGTCATGTATACCTATACATGAAAGGAATTTTGAGTACCAAAATTGGCTGAAATTAGACAGACCAAAAGTATGGATTTTGTGAATGAAATTTAAATAAAAAGAATTTTACCTTATGTATTTTTGTATACATAAATTAAGAATGATTAGACATACTAATATACCTGACGATTTTATACTATATCAACCATGTAAATGGTCTTTTTCTGATTTGATACATTGGTCAGGAAAAAATATCGATTTATCATGGTTATATTCCATATCACAAGATGAACGTAATCTTAAAGTAAAAGAATTATGTATTCATTGTAATTGGTATTTTTGTGATATATACAAAGAAAATGGTGTAATTTATACAGCATTTTCACCAAATATAACACGAAAATGACTGATGTCTTAATTAATATACATAATAAGCTGAAACATCTGTTGGAAAAGCAACTAACTGGACATTTGTTATTGATTTTTTACTACCAGAAACTATTGTAGTTACCTGATTAGGACCGGAATTTACTAATATTGTGACTGTTGAATCAGAATTGTTCACAAAAAGCCATGTTGTTCCTTGTACTGGAGATAATGAATTAGGATTTGGAAGTCTTATAGTTTGTTGTATGTTTGAGGAACCTTTTATAACATATGTAAAATTACTATATCGAGTAATTATTATTTCTGATAAACTAGCTTCAAGTACAGATGTGCAATTTAGCTGAGAAAATCCATTATAATAAATTTCACCTGTTGCTAGGACAACTTGTAATTGTCCATCGTTAATCTGTGTCGTCCAATCACGTAAAGGTTTGATATAAAGACCATTATTTGCACTATTTAAATCATCACCAGTTGCATTTAATATTATACTATTTTGAGCTTGATTGGTTTTTCCAGCATTACGACCTATAGCTATTGAATTTAATCCTTGAGTCGTATAACCAGCACTGCTTCCTATAGCTACACCCCCAGTGCCTTGTGAAGAATATCCAGCATTATTTCCTATCGCTACAGAATTAGTACCTTGTGAAGTATATCCAGCAGATGCCCCTATAGATACATTATTATTACGTTGAAATATTGAACCAGCTGATGGACCAATAGCAACAGAGAATGCATTCTGTGATGTTTTACCAGCAAAAGAACCTATCGCTACGGAGTCAGTATTTTGCGAAGACAATCCAGCTTGATAACCAATAGCAACAGAACCGGCTCCTTGTATTGTTTTTCCTGCTTCCGAACCAATAGAAACAGCGTTTATACCTTGACCAGTGAAAGCTGACTGATATCCTAAAGCTACAGAGTTAGTTCCTTGTTTATTATATCCTGCTTCAGAACCAATAGCAATCGAATTACTAGATTGACCAGTAAATCCACATTGATATCCCATGGCCACAGAGTATTGGCCCTGACCAGACATTCCAGCTCTGTATCCCATAGCTACAGAGTATTGACCCTGTGAAACATATCCAGACTGATATCCAACAGCTATAGAACCAGTAGATTGTGTAGTTCTTCCAGCTTCTGAACCAAAAGAAACAGCGTTTATACCTTGTTCAGTGAAAGCTGCTTGATATCCAACAGCTACAGAGTTAGTTCCTTGTTTATTATATCCTGCTTCAGAACCAATAGCAATCGAATTACCAGATTGTCCAGTAAATCCTGCTGAATTACCAATAGCTACAGAGTATTGGCCTTGTCCAGTAAATCCAGATTGATATCCCATGGCTACAGAATATGGACCCTGTGAAACATACCCAGATTGATATCCCATGGCTACAGAATATGGACCCTGTGAAACATACCCAGATTGATATCCCATGGCTACGGAATTATTTCCCTGTGTATAATTACCAGCGCTGGTTCCTATAGCAATTGATTCTGTTCCCTGATTTTCATATCCTGCACTATCTCCTATAGCAATACAAAATCCGCCTTGTGTAGTATTACCTGCATTGTTTCCTATAGCAACAGAAATTGCACCCTGTGT
>Ga0255182_1001055_pt1 | contig 15552 bp, 9 predicted proteins | sample Atl_UVDOM_RepA_8_FD_188420 | JGI IMG/M metagenome (GOLD analysis project Ga0255182, IMG submission 188420) | Freshwater microbial communities from Altamaha River, Georgia, United States - Atl_UVDOM_RepA_8d | ecosystem: Environmental > Aquatic > Freshwater > River | place: USA: Georgia | collected...
ATGGCCCTGAAGAAGTCGGGCATCAAAACCCCGGCCGACCTCAGCGGTAAAAAACTGGGGGCCCCTGTGTTCGATGCCGGCCGCCGGGCGTTTCCGATTTTCGCCAAGGAAAACGGCGTGAGTGGTGCCAACTGGGTGAGCATGGATCCGCCCCTGCGTGAAACCATGCTCGTGCGCGGTGATGTAGATGCCATCACGGGCTTTACCTTCACCTCGCTGCTCAACATTGAGGCGCGTGGGGTGAAAGCCGAAGACGTGGTGGTCATGCAATACCCGGACTATGGCGTGAAGCTCTACGGCAACGCGATCATTGCCACGCCCAAAATTCTCAAAGAGAACCCCGAGGCGGTGAAAGCCTTTCTGCGTGCCTTCACCAAAGGCGCGAAGGACGTGATTGACGATCCGGCCAAAGCCATCGAAGCCGTGAAAGCGCGTGACGGGATCATCAACACTGAACTCGAGACACGCCGTCTCAAGCTCGCCATCGACACCGTGATCAACAGTGCCGACGCGCGCACCGAAGGCTTTGGTCAAATCCGGGGGCCTCGCCTCTCGCTCATGGCCTCCCAAGTCTCTGATGCGTTCAACACCAAGTCACGTGTGAAGGCCGACGACATCTGGAACGGCAGCTTCCTGCCCACGGCCAAGGAACTCGACATCTTGCCGAAGAAAAAATAAGGCGATACAGCGCATGAGCGAACCCAACTTTGTTGACTTTCAGAATGTATGGCTCGCCTACAACGAGGAGTTGCTGGCACAGAACCATTTCGCGGTCGAGGACATTAACCTGCAAGTCAAGCAGGGGGAGTTCATCGCTATCGTGGGGCCTTCGGGCTGCGGCAAATCGACCTTCATGAAACTCACGACCGGGCTCAAAAGGCCCAGTCGTGGCACCATTCATGTCGATGGGCAAGCCGTCAACGGTCCCCTCAAGATCAGTGGCATGGCGTTTCAAGCGCCCTCATTGCTGCCTTGGCGAACCACGCTCGACAACGTGTTGCTGCCTTTGGAGATCGTGGAGCCTTTCCGCTCTCAATTCAAATCCCGGCGCGCGGAGTTTGAGGCGCGCGCCATCGAGCTCTTGCGCAGCGTGGGTCTTGGCGGTTACGAGCGTAAATTTCCCTGGCAACTCTCGGGTGGCATGCAACAGCGCGCGAGCATTTGCCGTGCGCTCATTCATGAGCCCAAGATGCTGTTGCTCGACGAGCCCTTTGGGGCGCTCGATGCCTTCACGCGCGAGGAGCTTTGGTGCGCCTTGCGCGACTTGTGGCAAGAAAAACGCTTCAACGTGATTCTGGTCACCCACGACTTGCGCGAGTCGGTCTTCCTGGCCGACACGGTTTATGTGATGAGCAAGAGCCCCGGGCGCTTTGTGGTGCGGCGCGAGATTGACTTGCCCCGCCCGCGCGATCTGGAGGTGACTTACACCCCTGAGTTCACGGACATCGTGCACGAGCTGCGCGGTCACATTGGGGCCATGCGCAAAACCGGCGCCCCCTTGGAGCAATAACGCATGAAGTCGCAACAATTGGAACGTTGGTCGCCGTGGCTTTTGCTGGTCGCGACCCTGTTGATCTGGCAAGCTCTTTGCTGGGCCTTTTCGGTATCGGAATTCGTCTTCCCAAGCCCTCTGCGCATTTGGGAGCAGATGGTGGAGTTTCGCGATGTGATCGCCGCCCACGCTTGGCGCACCTACTGGGTGACGATGGCCGGATTCGGCATCGCCATCGTGGTGGGCGTTTTGCTGGGTTTTGTGATTGGCAGCTCGCGCTTGGCGTACGCTGCGGTGTATCCCCTGATGACGGCATTTAATGCCCTCCCCAAAGCCGCTTTCGTGCCCATCTTGGTGGTGTGGTTCGGCATTGGCATTGGACCGGCGATTCTCACGGCTTTTTTGATCAGCTTCTTCCCGATCATGGTCAACATTGCCACCGGTTTGGCCACACTGGAGCCCGAACTCGAAGATGTGCTGCGCGTTTTGGGCGCACGGCGCTGGGACGTGCTGGTCAAAGTCGGTCTGCCCCGCTCGATGCCTTATTTCTATGGCTCGCTCAAAGTGGCCATCACCCTCGCCTTTGTGGGCACGACGGTTTCGGAGATGACGGCCGCCAATGAAGGCATCGGCTATCTGCTGATCTCCGCCGGCTCCGCCATGCAAATGGGCTTGGCATTTGCCGGTTTGGTGGTGGTGGGTGCCATGGCCATGGTGATGTATGAGCTCTTTAGCTACGTGGAAAAACATACAACGGCTTGGGCGCATCGGGGTTCGCAATCTCATTAAGTTGAATCCGTAATAGCCCCAACCCCTTGTCCATGACGACTCTTCGGAGTCGTTTTTTTATTGGTTTTAACGATTTAATCTATAAAAACTGGCATATCATTGATAGACCATAAGGGATTGCCCTGTCGCGGCATCCCGCTAGCCTTTTTCCGTATCAAGGATTTTGCATGGACATCCCCCATCCAACCCCGTCAACCGGCGCCATGACTGGTTCGGACAAGCTCTTTATTGTTTTCCTCATTCTTATCCTGGGGCTGGTGACCTGGCTTGGGTCCATGAATTACCACGAGGGCCAAAAAGAGGAAGAGACCAAGCGCAACGGCGAAGCCTGGTTGGCCTGGTTTACCGACATGGGGGGCAAGCGCCACGCCGATGATTTCCCGGCCGACCACCCTTGCTCCCCGCAAAGCAAGCCCGACCTCTCGCCCGCCCACATCAAGGAAGGCAAGCCCATCACGGGCACCTGGGGGCCCTGTTTGGCCCAGGCCATGACAGAGAGTTCCCTCAAGGATTTGAAGAACCCGTTTAGCCAACAGGCGCTCAACCTCGTGGAGAGTTGCGATGCCAAAAACCACAAGTTATCGGGCTCACTGGTTTTGGAAGAAATGAGTCCGACGCCTGCAGGTTCGCCCGTGCCGTTTGTGAACTCCTCCTTGGCTGATCTTGACCCCATCGATCACAAGTTGCAAGTGCGCATCACGGTATGCAACAAAGGCGGTGGGCCGATCCGCATTGGTGAAGTCGAATTCTGAGGTGCAGCATGTCTAAACAATACATCAAAGATATCGACGTCAACGAACTGCTGGGCCATCAGAAGGCCAATATTGCGCATGACTTGCCGCGTCGCAAGTGGCTGTATTCTTGGTTGCTCGACCCGAACATTCCGGGCAACTTCCAGACCGATGTGGACAAGTGGATCGGGATCCTGATCGTCCTCAACCTGTTCTCGTTGGTTTTTGAACATGTGCCCGCCGTCTACGAGCCCAACCAAGGCTTGTTCCATGCGTTTGACGTGTTTTCGGTGGCGGTGTTCACGATCGAGTACCTCACGCGCTGGTATTTGGCCCCGGAAGATGAGGAATTCAAAGGCAAATCCTCCCCGCGTGTGGCATTCATGCTCAGCCCGTTTGCCATCATTGACTTTCTCGCGGTGGCACCGTTTTACTTCCAGGCCTTCATTCCGATTGACCTGCGCATGCTGCGATTCCTGCGACTGCTGCGGATTCTCAAGCTCTTTCGCATCATCATCCCCGCCATTCACGAGTTTCGTGAACTCAATCAAGGTCGCACTTTCCGCCAAAAAATGCATGCCTTGGTCTTCCCCTCGGATTTTGGCGGCAAGTTGCACCAGATTTTTGATGTGTTCATTGCCATCTGGGTGCTGCTCTCGGTGGCGAGCGTGGTGTTGGAATCGATCCAATCGCTGGACTACATCCTGCACTTGCAATTCATCATCTTGGACGCCATTGCGGTGGGCGTCTTCACGGTAGAGCTGTTCTTGCGCATTTATTCCTGCGTGGAAGATCCGCAGTATCAAGATCGGGTCGCCCCTCGCTTGGGCTATGTGAAGTCGGGCTCGGCCATCATTGATATTTTGGCTGTGACTCCCTTCTTCCTGGAAGTGTTCTTGCACCACCTCTTCGATTTGCGTTTTCTGCGGGTCTTCCGTCTCGCCCGACTGCTCAAGCTCACCCGCTACAACGACGCGACCGAGATTCTCATCAAGGTTGTCGTGCGCGAGTGGCCCGTGATGAGCGCCTCCGCGTTCATCATGATGCTCCTGGTGGTGATGACCGCGAGCTTGGGTTATTTGTTCGAGCACGATGCACAGCCCGACAAGTTCGAAAACATTCCGCAGTCGATTTACTGGGCGGTGATCACACTGGCCTCGGTGGGCTACGGCGATATCTCACCCGTGACCCCCGTGGGTCGATTCATGACCATCATTCTGGCCCTGCTCGGGATTGGCATTTTTGCCATTCCAGCGGCCTTGCTGTCGTCGGCCTTTAGCGACCAGTTGGTGAAAGAACGCGACACACTCAAAGCGAATTTGTTCTCCATGCTCAAGGATGGCGAGCTCGATGAAAACGAAATCATCCTCCTGCGCAATGAGGCCAAGCGCTTGCACCTCACCGTGGAAGAGCTGAACCAGTTGATCGATCAAATCATCAAAGAGCACGACGTCAACACACGTGAAATTCCGCTCGTCAAAGTGGCGGAGCAGCCCGAGTTGGCGGTGGAGCACTATAAGCAATTGCTGGGTGAGATTCGCCGCCTAGGCCTGCTCACCGATCACCACCGGTTTGATGAAGCGGCCCAACAAGGCTATCGACTCGCCCCCCAAGACCTGACCATTTGGAAGCAGATTCAAGGTAAGTCATGATCGTGGGGGTTCAGCAGTATGTGATGGAGGTGCTGGAGGGTTCGCCCAAGCACCGCATGAGTCAGTATGTGGAGTGGTTGATCTCCAGCGTGGTCTTGATCAACTGTACGGCCGTGATTTTGGATTCGATCCCAGAAGTACACGCCGAACACAAAGCGTTCTTCCATGAACTGGAGTTCTGGAGCGTGATGTTTTTCACGGCGGAGTACTTGTTGCGGGTATGGTCGCTGGGGCGAAAGTACCTTGCCGAGGGCAGCCGTTGGAAGGGCCGCAAAGAATACATCTTCAGCCCATTTGGGTTGATCGATTTCTTTGCCACCATGCCGCACTACCTGCACATGTTTTTCCCCACGCTGGACCTGCGCATCCTGCGCGTGCTGCGCCTGCTGCGTATCCTCAAGCTCTCCAAATACAACACAGCCTTGCAAGACCTCTTCCATGCGGTGCACTCGGAGCGGCGTGCCTTTGGGTCGGCCGCCTTTTTGTTGATGATTGCCACCATCGTCTCGGCCTCGCTCATGCACTTTGCCGAAGGGCACGAGCAGCCCGAACATTTCGGCTCCATTCCGCACGCGATCTACTGGTCTGTCGTGACCATCACCGCGGGCTATGGCAACGTGGAACCCGTGACCCGCGCGGGCGAAGCGATCGCGCTTCTCACGGGGTTCTTGGGCGTTTGTATGGCCGCCATCATGACGGGTATTGTGGCGTCGGCCTTCTCCAACCAAATGTCACGCAAGAAAGCCGCCTTTAAGGCGCAGCTGCTCAAGGCGCTGTCGGACGGCGAAGTGTCTGAGGCCGAGCGCGATAGCCTGCGTCGCCTGCAACAGCGCTTCCGCCTCTCGGACGCCGATGTGCAAGCCATGATCGATGGGGCGCAAAACAAGTGAGTGCGACCAACATGAGTGGGGCCCCAAGCCTCTACGCCCGAGCGCAGCGGCGCACCTATGAAATTCTGGACGGCGAGGTCTTCGATCAGACCAGCCGTATTTGCGAATACTTCATCGCCTCCTTGGTGGTGCTCAATGTGATCGCCATCATTTTGGAGTCCGTGCCGCAATTCCATGAGGCCTACGCACACTGGTTTGACTACTTTGACGTCTTTAGCGTGGTGGTGTTTTCCATTGAGTATGTGTTGCGGGTTTGGTCGTATGGGGCACGCTACCCAGAGCCCGAGAAAACCTGGCAGGGTCGGCGCGATTACATCTTCAGCCCGTTTGGGCTAGTCGATTTTTTCAGCACGGTGCCCTTCTACCTCCAATTGCTGTTCCCCGGTGCGGACTTGCGGGTGTTGCGCATGTTCCGTCTGATGCGAATCTTCAAACTCTCGCGCTACAACAGCGCGATGGAAGACATGCTCGAAGCGATCAAGTCCGAGCGCGACTCTTTTTCATCCGCCATTTTTCTGCTCTTCATCAGCTGCTTGTTGTTCTCCTCTCTGATCTACATCGTCGAAGGGCAAGATCAACCGGAGGTGTTCCCCTCCATCCCCGCGGCCATGCATTGGTTCATGCTGACCATCATTGCGGGCTGGGGGAATGTGGATCCGGTGAGCTTCCTGGGAGTGCTATTGGTGGTGGTCACGCAAATTCTGGCCATTGCCTTGGCGGCCATCCTCACCGGTGTGGTGGCCACCGCCTACGCCGCTCAGGTGCAAGGGCGCGAAGCCTTGTACGAGATGGAAGTGCGCGAAGTGCTGGCCGATGGGGTGGTTTCAGAAGAAGAGCACCACCACCTCAAGCACTTACAAGCCAAGTACGGCATGTCGGACGAGCAAGTCCAGGCCATTGCCGAGCAAGTGCGGATGGAAAAGGAAGCCGCCAAGGCTTCCTGAGCCCCCTCCCCCGGGTTGAGCCGCTCGCTTTTCGGAAGGCTCGCCGCCTGAGCCCGGCGAGCGGTTATGCTTATTGACCCTTCGGTCGATCCGCCATGCCCCCCCGTTCATTCCGCCCCGGCTTCATGGTCCTCCACAGCAATCAGCTCGAGGGCTTGCGCACGCTGTTGCTGGCGCATCTTGAGAGCCAACCGCTGGACCCGCTCACGCCAGAGATCATTCTGGTGCAGAGCAACGGCATGAAGAACTGGGTCGAGCGGGCACTGGCCGAACATCTGGGCATTTGTGCCGGAACCGAACTGACTTTGCCCGCCACACTCATCTGGCGCCTCTATCGACAAGTGCTCGGGCCGGAGCGGGTTCCGGCCGATATGCCGTTGGACGAATCGGCCTTGGTTTGGCGTCTGATGCGGCTCTTGCCCCAACACCTGCACCTGCCGAGTTTTGTCACACTCGCACGCTACGTGCGTCCCACCGACGCGGCCTCTGGCATCGACCCGCTGCGCCTCTACAGCCTGTGCGCGGAGTTGGCCGATGTGTTCGATGGCTACCAAAACTACCGCGCCGACTGGCTGGAGGATTGGGCCGCCGGCGAGGCCCGGTTGCGCCAAGCCAACGGTGCGCACGCCGCGATGCCACCCGACCAAGCGTGGCAAGCGGCGCTCTGGCAAGCTGTGGTCGCAGACTGGCAGGCCGAAGACCCGACACGCACCCAAAGCTTAGCCTCGCGCGCCCAAGTGCATGCCGCATTCATGCAAGCGCTCGAACGCACACCCGATGGTCAATGCCCTGCGGGCTTGCCGCCCCGACTCATTGTGTTTGGCATCAGTGCGCTGCCCATGCAAACTGTGCAGGCTTTGGCGGCGCTTGGGCGATTCTGCCAAGTCCTCATGCTGGTGCAAAACCCGTGTCAGTACTTTTGGGGCGACATTGTGGAGAGTCACGCGCCCTTGCAGCGGCTCGCGCGCCGCCGCCAAGCGGAAAAGCCGGGTTGGCCCACCCTGGCGCAAGGACAGACCTGGGACGATCACTTGCGGCTGGCGCTGCACACACAAGGCAATGGGCTGTTGGCCGCTTGGGGTAAGCAAGGTCGGGATTATCTGCATTTGCTCGACGCACACGACGCGGGCGCTAGCCGGGTGGATGTGTTTGTGGACCCCGTCGCTTGCGCCCGGGAAGAGGGCCGAGAGCCTTCCCTGTTGGCCCAAGTTCAATCGGGCATTCTCAACTTGGAAGCCCCCCCGCAGCCGCGACAACGCGTGGCCGCGCAAGACCACAGTGTGGTGATGGTGCGAACGCACAGCGCCCGGCGGGAGTTGGAAGTGCTGCACGACCGCATTTTGGATTGGCTCGACCAAGATGCCACCCTCAAGCCCCAAGACATCACGGTCATGGTGCCCGACATGGCGAGTTTCGCCCCCGTGATCCACGCCGTCTTTGGGCGTTTTCTGCCGGGAGACCCGCGCCATTTGCCCTACGCCGTGGCCGATGCCTCACCGCTGACCGACCCCGTGATGCAGGCCATGGCTGCGCTCCTGCAATTGCCCGAGCTGCGCCTCTCGCGACGCGATTGGCGCAGCTGGATGGATGTGCCCGCATGCCGTCGCCGCTATGGCTTGGAGTTGGCCCAGGTGGACGAACTCGACGCCTGGCTGGCACAAGCCAATGTGCGCTGGGGTCTGGATACGCCGCACCGGACCAACTTTGGCCTACCCTCGACGCTGCCCGATGCGCAGAACAATACCTGGTTATTTGGTTTGGAGCGGCTGTTGCTGGGGTTTGCGCAGCCCGCACCGCATCCGTGGGCGGGCGTCATGCCGCAGGCGGGCCCGGCCAGTCTGGATGGCCCCCTGCTCGATGCCTTGGTGCTGTGGTTGCGCGACATGACCTGGGCTTTGGCGCAACTCACGCAAGCACACCGACCCAGCGAGTGGGTCGCGTTGGTGCAGCAAATGCTCGCGCGATGTTTTGAAGCGCAGGACGATCGGGAACACACCCGAATCGGCGCCCTGCTCGCCCCGCTCGAAGCCTGGTGGAAGGATTGTCAGCTCGCTGGCTTTGACGAGGCCGTGCCGCTGGCGGTGGTGCGCGAACATTGGTTGCGCAAAGTGCAATCGGCCTCGGCTCAGCAACGCTTTTTTGGCGGGGGGGTGCAATTTGCCACCCTCATGCCCATGCGCTCCATTCCCTTTCGCGTGGTGTGTCTGCTCGGGATGAATGACACCGCCTATCCGCGCGCGGCCGCACCGCGCGGCTTTGACCTCATGGCCATGGGAGAGGGTTGGCGTGCGGGGGATCGATCTCGCCGCGAGGACGACCGCTATTTGTTTCTGGAAGCAGTCTTGGCGGCGCGCGACCGGCTCTACATCAGCTGGCAAGGCCGCCACAGTGTGACGCACGCTGAACAACCCCCATCACCGCTGGTGTTGCAACTCCAGGCCCACCTCGAACAAGGTTGGGAGGGATTGGCCGAGCCCGCGCTGCAACCGCTTCACCCTTTTTCACCGGCCTATTTTTCTGCCCAGACGCAAGACTTCACCTACGACGCGCAATGGCAAGCGGCGCGCCAGCCCAGCAAACCAGTGACGCCCGTAAGCCCCACGGCGCAGGCCACACCGGTGCCGAGCTTGGATGCGCAGGCATTGGTACGTCTGCTGCGGGCGCCAGCCCAGGTTTACTTGCGCGATCGCCTGGGCGTTCGTTTGCTGAGCCCCGCGGCCCAAAGCCCCGACGAGGAGAGCTTTGGCCTCGATGAATTGCAACGCTACCAATTGGTGGAAGAACTCTTGTACCCACTGGATGCCCCGCCAGAGGCCACGCTGTTGTCCCTGCGCGGCGAGCTGCCGCTGGGCGCGGCGGGGCAATTGGCGCGTGAGGAATTACGGCGGCTGCGAGAGGTGTTGCACACGCATCTGGCCCAACTCCCACTCCCTCCCAACCCCCGCTTGGACAGACGTTCGGCGCAATGGCGTTGGGGAGACTTGCAGTTAGACGGCGAGTGGCCCTTGGACGCGCGCACCCGGTGGTGGCGTGACGACGGCGGCCATCATTGGCAAACCTTGTTGCGGCCGGGACGCGTCTGGTTTGATTTCAAGAACAAGTCTTACCCCCGCTTGGATGCCCTCGCAGCGCTATGGGTCGGGCACTTGATGGCCAACGCTGCAGGCGAACCCACGCACAGCAGCTTGATCGGCCTTGACGATGTGATCACACTCAGGCCACTGGAGGCGGCGCAGGCACAAGGGCATTTGGAGTCTCTGGTGCAAGCCTACGCCCGTGCCTGGGCCAGCCCCATGTTCATGGCGCCGCGCAGCGCGGCCCTTTATGGCCTGGGAATGCTGGCCGACCCGAGCCAGGAGCCGCAGGCATGGGCGCAGGCGCGGTCTTACTTCGATGATCCGCGCGGCGGTGAAGCCGCTCGCCAACCCTATTTGCAGCGCGTGCTGGCGCAAACGCAGGACATGCGCGGGGTTTTGCAACACGAATGGGCCGGGGTGTACGGCGGATTGCTCAGGGCCTTGCCCACCCCGTCCGATGCGAGCGATTCCGAGGCCGACGAGGAGAGTGCCGCATGAACGCCCGCCCGCTTGACGTTCAAACCCTCCCCCTCCAGGGCTGGCAAGTCATTGAGGCGAGCGCCGGCACCGGGAAGACCTGGACCTTGGCCGCGCTCTATCTGCGCTTGATCTTGGGCCATGGACGGCGCACGCGCTTGCTGCCCGACCAAATCCTGGTGATGACCTTTACCGAGGCGGCCACCGCCGAGCTGCGCGAGCGCATTCAGCGCCGACTGGAAGCCGCCGCACGATGGTTTGAAGCCGCCGCAGGAGGCTCCCCCCTGGCACCCGAAACGCCGCCCGACCCCTTGCTCGATGCCCTGGCGCAAGACATCCCGCGCGCCGAGTGGCCAAGTTGCGCCTTGCAGTTGCGCGCGGCTTCACAGGCCATGGACTTGGCCGCCATTGAGACCATCCATGGCTGGGCCAGACGCACGCTGCAAACCCATGCGGTGGCGAGTCGCTCCCAAATGAACGGCATGCGCCTTGACGACCCCGATGCCCTCTGGCGCATGTGCGTCCAAGATTATTGGCGTGCCGAGATCACGCCATTGCCTCTGGCTGAATTGCAAACCGTACGACGCCATTTCAAAGGCACGCCCGACACCCTCGCCCCCACGCTGCTGCAAATGTGGCGCCGAGCGATGCGCGCCCCCGATGGGGCCGAGCGCCCATCCTGTGCGCCCGCAGAAGTCTTTGCGCAACAAACCGCATACGAGACCCAACTGCAGACGCTGGCGCAGACCGCGCGGGCCGCATGGCATGCAGGGGTATTGAGCGCTTTGCAGGCCCACCGCATTCCCAAGGCGCGCCAGTACGAGGACAAACTCCAGACCCTCTCCGATTGGTGCACGTCCGCCGACGACGGACCCGAGGAGGCCGCAACCCCTGAAGACACCGAGGGGCGCGCATGGCGGGGCCTGCCGCCGAAAAAGACCTTGACCACTTTGGAGTCCTTCGGCGCACGCTCGCTGGCCGCGAAAAAATGGCCGGGCGACCTCACGGCCCACCCCTTCTTCCAACACTTGCAGGCGTATCTGGACGCGCTGGCGCAACTGCCCGATTTGGGCCAAGCGCTGCGCGACCATGCCATGCAAGCGGTGGCGCAGCGCTACCAACAGCGTAAAGAAGCTTTGGGGTGCTGGGACTTTGACGACTTGTTGCAGCAACTTCACACGGCCTTGAATGCCCCCGAGGGTGAACTCGCGCCGGTCCTGCGCGCGCAATACCCCGTGGCCTTGGTCGATGAGTTTCAGGATACCGACCGCTGGCAATACGGGAGCTTGGCCGCCATTTACGCCCCCGAGGGGGATCACGCCTTCATCATGATTGGTGATCCCAAACAGGCCATTTATGGCTTTCGGGGAGCCGACATCCACACCTACCTCGCCGCCCGCGATGCGGCGCTCGCGCGCGACCCCAAGGCGCTGCACACCTTGGAGACGAACCGGCGTTCCTGCGATGGGCTGGTGCGGGCGGTTAACCACCTCTTCGCCGTGCCTCAGGTGTTTGGTGATGATGCGCAGCAAGAAGCCCGCATTCAATTTCACCCCGTGGCCGCAAGCGCACCCGTGGCGAGTTGGTCCCAGCGTTTGAAGCAAGAACGACCGGCCTTGACGGTTTGGTACCGACCCCATGACGGGAAAAAAAAGTCACCGCGCGAGTTGCTGTTGGAGGGGTTTGCCAACAGCTTTGCCGATCAGATGGCGCAGTTGCTCAATGCGGGCTTGGCCAAGCCGCGCGAGATGGCGGTGCTCGTACGCCAACAAGATCAGGCTCGCGCCATGCGCGACGCGCTCGCGGCACGACGCATCCCAAGCGTTTACCGCTCCGCCAGGGAGCCCGTGGTGCAAACGCAGGAAGCGCAGGACATCTGGTGTTTGTTGGAGGCGCTCGCCCACCCCCGCGAGCGCTCGGCACTGCGCGCGGCCTTGGCCAGTCGCACCTGGTGCCTGCCCTTGGAAGCGGTCGAGGCCTGCATTCAAGACGAAGCGCAGTGGGATGCCTTGGTCATGCAATGCCAACGCTGGCAAGACATTGGTCAGCGTCAAGGGGTGTTGCCCATGCTCGTGCGCTGGCTGATCGAAAGCGGTGCCGCCAGCCGTCTGCTCCAACAAGCGGAGCCTGAACGCAGCTTGAGCCACGTGCTCCATTTGGGTGAATTGCTGCAAGCCCAAGCCAACCGCCATGATTTGGCGGCGCTGGCGCGCTGGCTGGGGGAGCAAACCCTGCAGCCCAGTGGCGACGCCGATGGGCTTCGGGTGCGGCTCGAGACCGATGCCGAATGCGTGCAAATCCTCACCTACCACATGAGCAAGGGCTTGCAGTTTCCGCTGGTCTTCTTGCCCTTTGTGGGCCTGTTTTCCGCCCGCAAAGACCCCAAGGACGACGACGAAGGGGCGCAGTCCACGCGCGAGGAGGACATGCGCTTGCTCTATGTGGCCATGACGCGGGCCCAGGAGGGTTTGTGGATGGGGGTGTGCGAGAGCCACCAGGATGTGATCAAAGGCCCGCCTGTGCGCCTGAGTGCCTTGTCACGGTTGTTGGAACGCCAGCAGGCAGGCGATTTGTGGACGCAGTTAGCGCACCGTTGCCAACACCCTGATATCTCGCTGGCCGAATTGCCCGAGCCCACAGGCGCCATCTACCAAGCGCCCGCTGCGGACGATGGCGGGCGCGCAGCGCGAACGCCAAAGCGTACCCACATGCGCGAGGGCGGCAGCACGAGTTTTAGCGCGCTCACGCGGGGGCTAGAGACCACCAGCGCGGGCGAGGAGGCTTTGGCTGACGCGCTCACCGATGCACAAGACGCCCCGGAGCCCGGAAAGCTCCGTGCGGATCTGCCTTGGCAAGGCTTTCCCGCAGGGGCACGCTACGGCACCTTGTTGCACGACTTGCTGGAGTGGCAAGCCCAACAGGATTGGCCCCTGGCCCGCGACACCGTCGCCCCCTGGCAAGCCCAAGCTTGGCGCGATTGGTGCCAGCGCAAAACCTTGCTCACCCCCTTGAAGGCCGATGCACAAGCCCAGCTGGAGCCTTGGTTGCGCGAATTGATCACCTGCCCCCTCTCGCTCGAGGGTACGCCTCTGCAATTGAGCGCGCTCCAGGCCGACGCGATCTGGCCGGAGATGGGCTTTAGTCTGCCCACCCAAGCCGTGCGGGCGGACGATCTCGACGCCTGGGTTCAACAGGCCATTTGGCGCGAACTCGAGCGCCCGGCCCTCAAGCCTCAACAACTCGAGGGCTTGCTCACCGGATTCATGGATTTGGTGTTCTGCCATGCGGGCCGCTACTGGGTGATGGATTACAAATCCAACCGCTTGGAGGACTACAACGCGCCCACCCTGCAACAAGCCATGGTCGACAAACGCTATGACCTGCAAGCCGTGCTCTACGTGCTGGCCTTGCACCGGTTGTTGCGCGCTCGTCTGCCCGGTTATGACTATTCGCGGCACATGGGCGGCGCGGCTTACTGGTTTGTGCGGGGCGCGCGTGCACCGGGACAGGGGCTCATCACCTTGCGCCCCCCGCAGTCCTTGCTGGTGACGCTGGATGATTCCTTGGGCGCCCCCGCCCAGGCACATTCGGGAGCGCAGCCATGATGCGCTTGCAAGCCCTGGTTCACGAATGGCCACCAGCCCTGGGCACGCCCTTGCGAGCGAGCGAAGTGGCCTTTGCCCTGTGCTTGCAAATGCGCGAGCCCAGCACGGATGATCGACATCGCTGGCTCGCCGCCCTCGCCGCCCACCAGTGGGGGCGGGGCCATGCGTGTTTGGATTTACTGGGTTTGCAAGACAACCCCGCCGACTGGTTAGGCTGGTTGCCCGGGCAAGTCCAGCGCTTGCCGGCGGATGTGGCGGCTGGCGTGGCCGACTGTCCCTGGATCGTCGGTGCAGACAGCCCCTTGGTATGGGTCCACGGTGAGGGGTTCTCGCGCTTGTATCTAAGACGCGCTTGGCAAGCCGAGCAAAGCATTCGGGCGTCTTTGCTCGCGCGCTTGCAAGCCCCTCCAGAGCCGCCCCAAGCGGTAGAAGATTCGCTCAAGACGCTCTTTGCGCCACTTGCCCACAGTGCGCAACAACGCGAAGCGTGTCGCCTGGCGGCGCATACCCGCGTGAGCCTGATCACGGGCGGGCCTGGCACGGGCAAGACCACCACGGTGGTGCGCCTGCTGGCCCTCTTGCTCATGGGCCAAGGCCCTGGGGCGAGCGCGCTGCGCATTCATCTTGCCGCGCCCACAGGCAAAGCCGCGGCGCGCTTGGGTGAATCGATTGCCCAGGCGCGCCAGGATTTGCCCGAGGCCGTGCGCGCGCACATTCCTGCTGACGTGCAAACCTTGCATCGGCTGCTGCAAAGCGTGCCCGAGGACCATACCCTGGCCACGGATGTGGTGGTGGTGGACGAGGCGTCCATGATTGACCTCGAAATGATGGCGCGCTTGCTTGCGGCCGTGCCCCTTCACGCGCGTTTGGTTCTGCTTGGGGATCGCGATCAACTGGCTTCGGTCGAAGCGGGGGCCGTGCTCACCCAACTCGGGCAGAGCCCATGGCTCGCACCCTACACCGTGCGGCTCACGCACAGCCATCGATTTCGCCCGGATGGCGGCATTGGCGCTTGGGCGCGGGCGGTGCAGGAGTCTCCAGAAGCCTTACCCGCGCTGTGGGACTCGCTCGAGTCCCTCGAATGGCAAGCCCAGGGGCAAGACCGCGTGCAGCGTTGGCCCTTGAGCGGTGAAGGCCATGCGGGCGCTCTGCGTCCGCTCTTGCAGCAGGGCTGGGCCGATTGGTGGCAAGGCTTGCAAGCCCCTCTGGGGGGTGAGGCTTGCGATGACGCCAAAGCGCTGTCGCTCTTGGCCGCCTTCGCGCGCTTTGGGGTTTTGTGCGCCTTGCGCGAGGGCCCTTGGGGCGTGGCGCAGCTCAACCACCGCATTGCCAAAGCGCTGGGGCTGGGACGCCCCGGTCAGGAGTGGTACGTGGGACGTCCGGTGATGGTCACCCGCAACGACTACACCTTGGGACGCATGAACGGGGACATTGGTCTGACCTTGCCCACCGCCGATGGGCAATTGCGCGTGGCTTTTGCCAACGGCAAAGGCGGTGTGCACTGGGTCTCGCCAGCCCGACTGGGTTTGGTGGAGACGGTCTTTTCCCTGACCGTGCACAAATCGCAAGGCTCGGAGTTTGGCCATGTGTTGCTGGTGTTGCCGCAAGACGTCGAGGCCCCCGTGCTCACGCGAGAGTTGGTCTACACCGGCATGACGCGGGCGCGCCAAACCTTGAGCTTGTGGTTGCCGCAACCCGCGGTTCTGTGGCAGGCCTGCGCGCGCACCGTGCGCCGTAGCGGCGGGCTGGATACTTAGGTACTCAGCCACTCCCAGGTCAATTGTTCACAATAGGGGCATGACTCCTTCTCATTTGTCGGCCTCGCTCGATGCCCTGTGGATCCCGCTGCTCATCGCCATTGGGATTTTGTTGTTTTCGGTTTGGCGTTTTGGTGC
>Ga0255182_1001056_pt1 | contig 15549 bp, 14 predicted proteins | sample Atl_UVDOM_RepA_8_FD_188420 | JGI IMG/M metagenome (GOLD analysis project Ga0255182, IMG submission 188420) | Freshwater microbial communities from Altamaha River, Georgia, United States - Atl_UVDOM_RepA_8d | ecosystem: Environmental > Aquatic > Freshwater > River | place: USA: Georgia...
CCGGGCGAGGGGTTGTTGTCCATCTTGCCGCCCTGGGAGCGGGTGTAGGACTCCCACCAACGAATGCGCGCCACGAGCTGACGGCCCACGGCTTCGCTCACCGCGCGACGGGTGAGCAGGTGCTCGGCGCCATAGATTTCCGGGGTCTCGCTCAGAATGGCGGTGCCGCCATGCGCGACGAGGCGGTCCACCGCGGCGCCCAGTGCGGGATTGGCGCTGATGCCGGAGTAACCGTCCGAGCCGCCACACTGCAAGCCCACCACGATGTGTTCGGCGCTGCAGGGCACGCGCTCGACCGCGTTGGCGTGCGGGAGCATCTCGCGCACCATGGCGATGCCTTTTTCAATGGTTTGGGAGGTGCCCCCCGAGTCCTGAATGTTGAAGGTGCGCAAGAGCGCGCCCTCTTCGAGGTGCGAGCGGGCAAGCCAGGTGTGAATCTGGTTGGATTCGCAGCCCAAACCCACCACCAACACGCCGGCCACGTTTGCATGCCGCGCGTAACCGGCGAGGGTGCGCTCGAGCACCTGCAAGCCCTCCCCTTCACTGTCCATGCCACAGCCCGTGCCGTGGGTGAGTGCCACCACGCCATCGACATGCGGGTACGCCGCAAGCGCCTCGGGGTGGTAGCGACGCGAGAAATGGTCGGCAATCGCACGCGCCACCGTGGCCGAGCAGTTCACGCTCGAGAGCACCAAGACGTAATTGCGCGTGGCCACTCGACCATCGCGGCGCACGATGCCCTGGAAAAAAGCCTCTTTGCGGGCCGGCTCGGGTTTGAGGTCGGCGCCATAGGCGTAATCCCGGTCGGCGTTGAGGCTGTCGTCGCGCAAGCCCAAGTTGTGCACGTGCACATGCTCACCTGCGGCAATCGCGGCGGTGGCATACCCAATGACTTGGTTGTAGCGGCGCACGGCGTCGCCGGGGCTCAAGTCGCGCAGGGCGATTTTGTGGCCCGGGGGGACCAGGCCGCGCACCGCCACGCCGCCGTGCACGCGTGTGCCGCCCACGAGTTGCTGGCGCGCGATGCACACATCGTCTTGCGGGTGCAGGAGGATAAATGGCTCCACCATGAGGGGCTCCTTGGGGTGTGGTCAGTTCGACCAGCCGCCGTCAATGATTTGGGCGGTACCGGTGGTGAAGGCGGATTCGTCGCTCGCGAGGTAGACCGCCAATGCCGCGATCTCCTCCACGCGGCCGAGGCGCCCCATGGGTTGGCGCGCGATGAACGCGGCTTCCACCTGCTCCAGGGTTTGTCCACTGGCCTTGGCCTGGGCGGCGATGCGATCGCGCAGCGAGGGTGACTCCACCGTGCCGGGGCAAATCGCGTTGCAGCGCACGCCGCGGGTGATGTAGTCTGCCGCCACGGCCTTGGTCAGGCCAATGATGGCTGCCTTGGTCGTGCCATACACAAAGCGGTTGGGCGCGCCCTTGATGCTGCCCGCCACCGAAGCCACGTTAATGATCGAGCCTTTGCCCTTGGCCAGCATGCCGGGCAAAAAGGCCTTGATCGTGCGGTATTGCGAACGCACATTGAGGTTGAAGGCAAAGTCCCACTCGTCTTCGGTGCAGTCGAGCACCGTGCCCGCGTGCACAAAGCCGGCCCCGTTGAACAAAATGTCCACCTGTGGGTGCTGCGCGGCGAAGGCTTGGATGGCCTCGGGTTTCAATACATCCAAAATGGCCGTGGTGCAGCCCGCCTCGGCCTTGAGGCTGGCGAGTGTGTCGGCGTTGATGTCGGTGGCCACGACCTGGGCCCCCTCACGCGCGAAAGCCAAGGCGGTGGCGCGGCCAATGCCTTGTCCCGCCGCCGTGACAACGGCGGTCTTGCCCGCCAGACGTTGCGAAGCGCTCATGCGCAGGTCTCCTTCAGGTGATTTTGATTTGGTTGAGTTTCTCTTGCGCCTGGACCAAGGCCGGCACAAAGCCCTTGCCGTAGCCCAGCGCACTGGCCAAGGCCAGGGATTGGTGCACGCCCTCCCCCACCACCGTGGGGATACCCAGGCCTTCGCCCAGGTGGGTGTAGTAGCGCACGTCCTTGCGGGCGTTGTCGAGCTCAAACTTGAGCCCATCGAATTGCCCGTCGAGGGTTTTGGCCATGGCTTGGAAGAGCCCGCAGTTGACTGGCCCCGCGCTCACGAGGGAGACCAATTGGCGCAGGTCCACACCGGCCTTGGTGCCCACCGCGAAGGCTTCGGCCGTGGCGTTGCAAATGGCTTGGGCGATGAAGTTGTTGAGCAACTTGATGGTGTGCCCTGCGCCCGGACCGCCCACATGAAAGATGTTCTCGGCAAAACAGGCAATCACGGGCTTGATGCACTCAAACACCGAAGGCTCGGCGCCGACCATCACGTTGAGCTTGCCTGCCTCGGCTTCCACGGGGGTGCGCGAGAGCGGTGCGTCCACAAACGTCACCCCTGCGGCCGCGGCCTGCTCGCGCAAGCTCGCGGTGGAGAGCGGCTCGCTCGTGGAGCTGTCGATGATGATCAGGTCTTTCTTGGGTTTGCTGAGCAAACCTTGCGGGCCCAAAACGGCCTGTTCCACCTGCGGCGAGCCCGTCACGCAAATAAACACCACGTCACACTGGCTGCCCAGCGCTGCCGGGCTGTCGGCCTTTTGCGCACCGGCGGCGAGCAAATCGGCCACGCGCTCGGTGTTGCGGTGAACCGTCAGGTGCAGGCGGTGTCCTTTGGCTTGCAGGTGTTTGGCCATGCCGTGCCCCATCAGGCCCGATGCACCAATGAATCCGATGTCCATATGCGTTCTCCTCAGGTAAAGATCAACCGCGACCGACAAATGGCATTTGTGTGGCCATGACGGTGGTGAACAAGATGTTGGATGAAAGCGGCAACTTGGCCATGGTGAGGAAGGTCTCCACCACCGAAGCCATCTCCATCCGGGCTTCGGCTTTGACGCTGCCATCGGCCTGAGGCACGCCCTGGGTCATTTTGAGGGTCATGTCGCTGGCCACATTGCCGATGTCGATCTGCCCCACGGCAATGTTGTGGGCGCGCCCATCTAAGTTGGCCGCACGGGTCAGCCCCGTGATGGCGTGCTTGGTCGCGGTGTAGGCAATGGAGCCCGGGCGCGGCGCGTAGGCCGATATGGAGCCGTTGTTGATGATGCGCCCGCCCTTGGGGTCTTGCTGCTGCATGATGCGAAATGCGTTGGAGAGGCAGAAAAAAGCGCCATTGAGGTTGATGTCCACGGCCTCACGCCACTTGGCGGGGTCGTAATCGCCCGGCAAGCAATAGGGCATGGACACGCCCGCATTGTTAAAGAGCAAATCGACGCGGCCAAAACGCCCGACGATGGTGTCAAATGCGCGCGCGACATCGGCCTCGCGGGAGACATCCGTGGGCACGGCCAGGGCGTTGGCGCCTTGGGCACCGGCTTCGGCAATGGCCGCTTGCAAGGCATCGGCACGCCGACCGATCAGGGCCACCTGCCAGCCTTCTTTCAACAAGGCCAGGGCACAGGCTTTGCCAATACCGGAGCTCGCCCCGGTGATCACGGCGGTTTGGGTCATGGAACTATCCTTCGCAGAAAAAAATCAGTGGTTGTCTTTGGGCACGGCCGCACCACGCTGACCGCGCAAAAAGTCCAGATCCGCGCCCTCGTCGGCTTGCAGGACATGGTCAATGTAGAGCTTCCAGTAGCCACTTTGCATGGCGGGAGCGGGGGGGGTCCAGGCCGCTTGGCGGCGCGCCAACTCGGCCTCGTCCACATGCAAATGCAGACTGCGCGCGGCCACATCGAGGGTGATCAAATCCCCGTTTTGCACCAAGGCCAAAGGCCCGCCCGCAGCGGCCTCGGGCGCGGTGTGCAGCACCACCGTGCCGTAGGCCGTGCCGCTCATGCGCGCGTCTGAGATACGCACCATGTCGGTGATGCCTTTGCGCAAGACCTTCGGCGGCAGCGGCATATTGCCCACTTCGGCCATGCCAGGGTAGCCCTTGGGGCCGCAGTTCTTGAGCACCAAAATGCAGGTTTCGTCCACATCGAGGGCTTCGTCGTCAATGCGGCGGTGAAAATCGTCGCTGTCTTCAAACACCACAGCCCGGCCGGTGTGCTTCATGAGCTCGGGCGTGGCGGCGCTGGGCTTGATCACGGCCCCGCGTGGGGCGAGGTTGCCGCGCAAGACGGCAATGCCGGCCTTGTCCTTGAAGGGCTGCGCCAAGGGTTGAATGACCTGCGGGTTGTAGTTTTGCGCGTTGGCGATGTTTTCGCCAACGGTTTTGCCGTTCGCCGTGACGGCGTTTAAGTGCAGGTGTTGGGCGATTTCCTTCATCACGACCGGCAAGCCACCGGCGTAGCAAAAATCTTCCATCAGGTATTGACCCGAGGGTTGGAGGTTGACCAGGCAGGGCATTTCGGAGCCCAGGCGGTCAAAGTCATCGATGCTCAACGGTACGCCCAAGCGCCCGGCAATGGCAATGAGGTGAATGACCGCGTTGGTCGAACCCCCAATGGCCGCGAGCGTGCGGATGGCGTTTTCAAAAGCCTCACGCGTGAGAATCTGGGAGATGGTGACATCGTCTTTGACGAGCTGCACGATGCGCCGCCCCGCCTCGCGCGCGAGCACGTTGCGACGGCCGTCCACCGCGGGGTAGGCGGCGTTGCCCGGCAAGCCAATGCCCAGCGCTTCGACCATGCTGGCCATGGTGGAGGCCGTGCCCATGGTCATGCAATGCCCGTGGCTGCGGTGCATGCAACTCTCGGCCTCAAAGAAATCCTGCAGCTTGAGGGTGCCTGCGCGCACTTGCTCGCTCATGCTCCAAACGCCCGTGCCCGAGCCCAGCTCCTGGCCGCGCCATTTGCCGTTGAGCATGGGGCCACCGCTCACGCCGATGGTGGGCAGGTTCGCGCTCGAAGCGCCCATCAACAGGGAGGGCGTGGTTTTGTCGCAGCCCATCAAGAGCACCACCCCGTCAATCGGATTGCCCCGAATGCTCTCCTCCACATCCATGCTCGCCAAATTGCGATAGAGCATGGCCGTGGGGCGCATGAGCGTCTCGCCCAGCGACATGACAGGAAACTCCAAGGGGAACCCGCCGGCCTCGTACACCCCAATCTTGACCTGCTCGGCCAAGGTGCGGAAATGGGAATTGCAGGGGGTGAGCTCGCTAAACGTGTTGCAAATGCCAATGACCGGACGGCCATCGAATTGGTCATGGGGCACACCCTTGCCCTTGACCCAGCTGCGATACGCAAAACCATCTCGGTCCTGACGCCCAAACCACTGTTGGCTGCGCATCTCGGCGGGTTTCTTTTTGGGGGAATCCTGGCTCATGTCGTCCTCTTGTGGGCGCGCTTGCGGGGCGCGTTGTCTGTTGTGGTCTTATGGTAATACGATTGAACGGCGCGCGTGCGCAACGCGTCACAAAGCGGACTCGGGAATACCCCAATCCCCCGTCGCGCGCGGGACGCTTTGAGGCAGAATCGCGCGCTATCGTCTTTCACTCAAGACCTCACCAGCGGAGAAACCCTTTGCCCAAATCTGACATTCATGTGCTCTCAGCGATCAAGTTGTCGCCCTTTTATGAACCGCTGGTTCGCGAGCAATTCATCTTTCACGATCGCCTGCACGAAATCGACCCCAAGGCCTTTGCCGCCATCGCCCCACAGATTCGGGGCATCGCCGGCAGCGGGGAATCCAAGGTCAGTGGCGAGCTCATTGCCCAGTGCCCGAACCTGGAAATCATTTCGGTTTTTGGCGTGGGCTATGACGGCGTGGACGTGGCCGCGGCGAAGGCCAAAGGCGTCATGGTCACGCACACGCCCAATGTGCTCAATGACGACGTGGCCGATCTGGCCATCGGCCTGATGCTCAGCGCCGCGCGCCAATTGCCCCAAGCCGACCGTTATGTGCGCGAGGGGCGCTGGGCAGAAATTGGCCCCATGCCGCTTGCACGCAAAGTCTCCGGTGCCAAGCTCGGCATCGTGGGCATGGGGCGCATTGGCCAAGCCATTGCCCAGCGCGCACTGGCGTTCAACATGTCCGTGGCCTACACCACCCGCAGCCCCAAATCGGTCCCTTTCACCCATGTCCCCAACGTGGTCGACCTCGCCCGCCAGAGCGATTACCTCATCGTGATCACACCGGGCGGCGCCGCCACTCGCCATTTGATCAATGCCGAGGTTTTGGCGGCCCTGGGCCCCGAGGGCATTTTGGTCAATGTGGCGCGCGGCTCCGTGGTGGATGAAGCCGCACTGATTGACGCGCTGGAGCGCAAGGTCATTGCCGGCGCGGGGCTGGATGTTTTTCAAAATGAGCCCCATGTGCCCGAAGCCCTGCGCGCCGTGCCCCATGTGGTCTTGGCGCCGCACATTGGCAGCGCCACCAGCCAAACCCGCAAAGCCATGGGGGATTTGGCCTTTGCCAACCTGCAAGCCCACTTCGAAGGACGCCCCGTGATCACCCCCGTACCGGAGTGTCAATAACGCTAGGGAAACTCCCTAGGGCTGGCTTTTTCAATCATCATACGATTGTGCCTGTCTGGACAACACCCTCCGGCACATTCACATCATTTGGAGACACGCATGAAAATGAAAAACGTTTTGGTGGGCACCCTCGTGGCCACTGGTTTGCTCAGTGCCGCACTGCCTTCTTTTGCGCAGCAGCAGCGCAAGCTCACCGTTTGGTGGGTCAAGGGTTTCTACAAGGCGGAGGATGACGCCCTGTTTGAGGCGATCAAGAAGTTCGAAGCCAAGAACAAGGACATCAAGATTGAGCTGTCCCAGTACCCCATTCAGGACATGATCCCCAAGACCGTGGCCGCCCTCGACTCCGGCTCTCCCCCGGATGTGGCCTATGCCGATGTGTATGACTTCCAAGTCACGGCCAAGTGGGCCTACGACGGCAAACTCGAAGATGTCTCCAGCATCATCGACAAGGTGCGCAACAACTTTGAGCCCAATGCGCTCTCGACCACCTTCCTCTACAACAACGCGAACAAGACACGGGCCTACTACGCCTACCCCATCAAGCAGCAGACCATGCACATCCAGTACTGGAAGGACATGCTGGCCGAGGCGGGCTTTACCGACAAAGACATCCCGACCAAGTGGAATGAGTACTGGGACTTCTGGTGTTCCAAGGTTCAACCCGCTTATCGCCAGAAATCCGGCAAGCGCGGTTTTGGCACCGGCTTCCCCATGGGCGTGGACTCCAGCGATTCGTTCTACTCCTTCCTCACCTTCATGGACGGCTACAACGTCAAATTGGTGAACGATTCAGGCAAGCTGCTGGTCGATGACCCCGCCGTGCGCCAAGGCCTCATCAACGCCATGAACGACTACACCGCCGTTTATGCCAAAGGTTGCACACCGCCCTCCTCCACCAGCTGGAAGGATCCTGACAACAACGTGGCCTTCCACAACAAGACCATTGTCATGACCCACAACGCGACGATCTCCATCGCCGCCAAGTGGCTCGACGACATGAACAACGCGGCGCTCACCGCGGAGCAGCGCGAAACGGCCAAGAAGAACTACACCACCAACATCGCCACCGCCGGCTTCCCGAACAAGCCCGACGGCACCAAGATGACTTACCGCGCAGCGGTCAAGACCGGTGTGATCTTCAAGGACGCCAAGAACAAGGCTGACGCCAAGAAATTCGTCGCCTTCATGTTGGACGACGCTAACCTCACCCCCTATGTGGAAGGCTCGCTGGGCCGCTGGTTCCCCGTGACCAAGGCTGGCCAGCAAAGCGCGTTCTGGAAAGCCGACCCACACCGTCTGGCGGTCTACAACCAGTTCATGAATGGCACCACACCGTTCGAGTTCACGAAGAACTACAAGTTCACCGTGCTCAACAACGAGAACGTCTGGGCCAAGGCCATGAACCGCATCCTCAATGAGAAGGTGCCTACCGACAAGGCGGTCGATGAAATGATCGCCCGTATCAAGGAAGTCGCCAGCAACTAAGCCCTGGCGCAAAAGGGCCACGGACACTTCATCCGTGGCTCTTTCTCCCCCCTTTGGTTTCGCAAGAACCCGGTTTGACGCCGGGTTGGATTTCTCATGAACACCACACTCGCTCAACCTGTGGCCGCGCCCGCGCGCGTCTCGCCCTGGGAATTCTGGGGCCGCTTGATGGTCGTGCCCTATTTGTTCATTTTTGTCGTGTTCGTCCTCTATCCCGTGCTCTACGGTTTGTGGATTGCGCGGCACCCCGCGAGTTACGAGGCCTTATTGGCCGACCCGGTGTTTTTCCGCACGCTCATCAACACGGTGATCTTTCTGACCGTCGCGATCAACCTCAAGATGATGATCGCATTGGCCTTGTCGGGCTTCTTCATTCAGGAGCGCTGGTGGATCAAGGCCCTGACGGTGCTCTTCATCCTGCCCTGGGCGGTGCCCTCGATTCCCACCATCCTCTCGGTGCGCTTCATGCTCAACCCCGAGTGGGGGGTGATCAACAGCACGATTTTCCGCCTCACGGGGCTCGACGGTCCGAATTGGCTCAATGACCCAACCTTGGCTTTGTCGTTCTCGATGCTCATGCACATCTGGAAGTCCCTGCCCTTTTGGACCCTGATCCTGATTGCCGGGCGCTTGGCCATTCCCGCTGAGCAATACGAAGCGGCTTCTGTGGATGGCGCCACCCGGTGGCAAAAATTCCGCTACATCACCTGGCCGTCCATGCGCGGCCTCTACCTCACCTCGACCATTCTCTCGGCCATCTGGACCCTGGGGGACTTCAACAGCGTTTACCTGCTCACCGGCGGCGGCCCTGCGGACCTCACCCATGTGCTGGCGACTCTGGGTATTCGCTACTTGCGACTGGACCAAGTGGACTTGGCGATGGCCTCCATCGTGGTGGCGCTCCCCCTCATTCTGCCCCTGGTGTTTTTCATGATGAAGCGGCTCTCCAAATGAAGCTCAAGACCATCACCAACGAAGCCAAGCTGCTGCTCATCGGCATTCCCGTGCTGATTTGGACTTTGCTGCCCATCTATCACCTCGCCCTCTTTGCGTTCTCGCCCAAGGACGAGGGCACGACGGGCAAGCTCTGGCCGGATCACCCCACCTTGCAGAATTTTGAGATCGCCTTTAACCGCAAGCACTTCTACCTCAACCATTTCTGGGATCAGATCTTCAACTCCCTGGTGATCGCGATCACGGTGGGTGCCTTGACCCTCTTTATCGCCACTTGCGCGGCCTTTGCCATCAGCCGCCTGAAGGTGCGCGGGGGTCGCACGGTCATGAACATGGCCTTGTTCACCTACTTCATTCCCGCGGCGTTTTTGGCGGTGCCCATGTATAAGACCATGGGGCTTTATGGTTTGCTCAACAACCAGTGGGCACTCATTCTGGCCATGGTCACCATTGCCTCGCCTTATTGCATCTGGGTGTTGAAGCAGGCGAGCGACAAGCTGCCCTACGAACTCGATGAAGCCGCGCGCATGGACGGGGCCACCCCGCTGCAGCTCTTTTACCTGGTCTACCTCCCCCTTATGCTGCCCTCGCTGGTGGCGGTGGGCACCTATTCGCTTCTGCTCGCGTGGAACGAATACCTGTACGCGTTTTTGTTGTTGTCGCGCGATGAGGATGTCACCTTGGCTGTGGCCTTGGGCAACTTCCTCCAAGCCGACGACTCCCCCTGGGAATTGCTCATGGCCACCGGCCTGATCTATGCCCTCCCCCCCGCCGCCATCTACTACGCCTTCAAGCGGTATATGGTTTCCGGCCTGACGGCCGGCGCAGTGAAAAGCTGAGGATCTTCTGCATGTCATCCGTCTCGTTTCGCAACATTGAAAAAATCTACGGCCAGAAGGTCAAGGTCATTCACGGCATCAGTTTTGACATTCATTCCGGTGAGTTCGTGGTTCTGGTCGGCCCCTCGGGCTGTGGCAAATCCACGCTCCTGCGCATGCTCGCAGGCCTGGAAGAAATCTCCGGCGGTGAAATTCGCATTGATGATCAGGTCATCAACGACCTGGAATCCAAGGACCGTGACATCGCCATGGTCTTCCAGAGCTATGCGCTCTACCCGCACATGACCGTGCGTGAGAACATGGGCTTCTCGCTCAAGCTGCGCAAAGAGGACCCCAACGCCATCAACGAGCGCGTGATGCACGCCGCACGCATCTTGAACCTCGAGGCCTTGCTCGAGCGCTACCCGCGCGAGCTCTCCGGCGGTCAGCGCCAACGGGTGGCGATGGGCCGCGCCATCGTGCGCGACCCCAAGGTCTTCCTCTTTGACGAGCCACTCTCCAACCTTGACGCGAAGCTGCGTGTGGCCATGCGCGCCGAGATCAAGGCCTTGCACCAGCGCCTCAAGACCACCACGGTCTACGTCACCCACGATCAAATCGAGGCCATGACCATGGCCGATCGCATCGTGGTCATGCACGACGGCATCATTGAACAAATTGGTACCCCCTTGGAGCTCTTTGACCGTCCGGGTAATCTGTTTGTGGCGCAATTCATTGGCTCGCCAGCCATGAACATCATCAAAGGCAAGGTGCTCCCCAACGGACTGGATGCCTGCGGTCAAACCTGGCCCCTGCCCACCGGCTTGGCCGGGTTGAGCGCCGGCAGCAGCTTGCATTACGGCATTCGTCCCACCGACATTCGCTTGGGCGATCAGGGCGTGGAAGCCAAGGTGGTGGTGATTGAGCCCACTGGCGCCGAAACCGAGTTGCTCGTGCAAGTGGGGGATCAACGCTTTGTGGTGGTCACGCATGGCCGCCCGAATGTGCATCCGGATGATCGGATTCACCTGCAAATCGATCCGGCCAAAGTTCACCTCTTTGACGGGCAAAGCGGCCAACGCGTGAACTGACATGACAGCCCTGCGTGCCGTTCTCATGGGGGTGAGTGGCAGTGGCAAGTCCACGCTCGCGCGCGCCTTGGCGGAGAAATTGCACCTCACCTACATCGAAGGCGACGATCTGCACCCGCCGCGCAACATCGCCCTCATGCGCGCAGGCACCCCGCTGACCGACGAAGACCGGGCCACATGGCTCGACGCCATCGCGCAAGCCTTGCTCGACGCACCGCCCGCCCAAGGGGTGGTGCTCACCTGCTCAGCCTTGAGGCGGCGCTATCGGGATCGCCTGCGGGCCACCGGCCTGCCGCTGCAGTTCATCCACTTGCACGGCAGCGAAGCGCTCTTGCAAGAGCGCTTGGCCGCGCGTCAGGGGCATTACATGCCCCCTTCCCTCTTGCAGAGCCAGCTGCGCACCCTCGAAGTCCCCGGCGCCGATGAGGACGCGCTACACCTGGATGTGGCAAGCTCTCCCGAAGACCTTTTGCAACAAGTGCTCTCGCACTTGGCCGAACACTCCACATGATCACCGCCCAAACCTTTCGTCTCGATGGCCGTCTGGCCCTCATCACCGGCTCCTCCACGGGAATCGGGCAGGCCCTGGCGCGCGGCCTGTGCCAAGCCGGCGCGCAAGTTGTGCTCAACGGGCGCAACACCGAGAAACTCCAACATGCCGCCCAAACCCTGCGCGGGGAGGGGCACACGGTGCATGTGTCCGCCTTTGATGTCTCTGACGCCAACGCGGTCCAAGCAGCCGTTGCCGCCATCGAGCGCGACATTGGGGCGCTCGAGATTTTGATCAACAACGCGGGCATGACGCGCCGGGCCCCCTTGCATGAGTTCACCCCCGCGCAATGGCATGAGATCATTCGCACCAACCTCGATAGCGCCTTTTTGGTGGGGCATGCCGTGGCGCCCTTCATGATCGCGCGCGGGCGCGGCAAGATCGTCAACATTTGTTCGGTGCAAAGCGAGCTGGGCCGCCCCGGCATTGCCCCTTACATGGCCACCAAAGGCGCCTTGAAAATGCTCACCAAGGGCATGGCCATCGACTGGGGCCCGCTCGGACTGCAAGTCAACGCCATTGGCCCGGGTTATTTCAAGACCGAGCTTACGGAAAAACTGGTGCAAGACACTACCTTCTCCAACTGGCTCACCCAGCGTACACCGAGCCGTCGCTGGGGAGACGTCGAGGAGCTCGCTCCTGCGGCGGTTTTTCTCTGCAGCGATGCGTCGAGTTTTGTCAACGGCCATGTGCTGTATGTCGATGGCGGCGTGACCGCCCAGCTATAAGGAGCCCCTCATGCAAGCCCTCGTCTGTCACGCCCCCATGGATTTGCGCGTCGAATCCTTTCCCACCGATCCCCTCGGCCCCCAGCAGGTGCGCGTCCACGTCGCACACGGCGGCATTTGCGGCTCGGATCTGCATTACTTCCAACATGGCGGCTTTGGCACGGTGCGCTTGCAGCAACCCATGGTGCTGGGCCACGAAGTCTCGGGCATCGTGGCGGAGGTGGGCCAAGCGGTGCAACACTTGCGCCCCGGCCAGCGCGTGGCCATCTCGCCATCGCGGCCCTGCGGACAATGCGTTTACTGCCAAAAAGGGCATCAGAACCACTGCCTCGACATGCGTTTTTACGGCAGCGCCATGCGCTTTCCCCACATTCAGGGCGCGTTTCGACAGGACTTGGTGATTGAAGCCTATCAAGCCCACCCCCTGCGCGACGACATGGATTTGTCCTTGGCCGCCTTGGCCGAACCCCTCTCCGTGGGTTTGCACGCCATCGCACGGGCGGGCTCGGTGTTTGGCAAAACGGTGCTCGTCACCGGTTGCGGCCCGATTGGCAATTTGCTCATTGGGGCGCTGCGCCGCGCCGGTGCGGCGCGCATCGTGGCGGCCGATTTGAGCGCCGCCGCCTTAGCCGTGGCCCAGAAAATGGGGGCCGACGAGGTGTTGAATTTGGCCGAGAACCCGCAGGCACTCGACCCCTTCAAAGCCGACAAAGGCCAGTTTGCGGTGCAGTTTGAGGCCTCGGGCAGCCCCCAGGCCTTGCGCCAGGGGCTGGAGGTGGTCATGCCGCGCGGCGTGATTGTGGCCGTCGGACTCGGTGGCGACTCCGCCCTTCCGCTCAATGCCTTGGTCGCCAAAGAGTTGGAGTTGCGCGGCACCTTCCGCTTTCATGAGGAGTTCGCCGTCGCCGTGCGTTTCCTCAGCGAGGGCTTGGTCGACGGGCGTCCGGTCATCTCGCATGTGCTGCCCATGGGCGAGGCGCTTGCGGCTTTTGAGTTGGCCGCCGATAAAACCAAGGCCATGAAGGTGCAAATTCAGTTCAACACCGCCACCGCCTGACGCCACCCACAAGGACCACGCCCATGGCCATCAAAAACATGCTGGGTCACACCCTGGATTTGCTGGGTGAAGCCATTGCGTCTGGGCACTACCCGCCGGGTACCGCCATTCCCCCCGAGACCGTGTTGTGCGAGTCCTATGGGGTGAGCCGGACGGTGGTGCGTGAGGCCATCAAATCACTGGTGGCCAAGGGCATGATCAGCACCGGCCCCAAGGTGGGTACGCGGGTTTTAGAGGCCGATCAATGGAACTGGTTTGACCCGCAGCTCGTGGGCTGGCTCACCAAGGTGGGCATGACGCGCGCTTTTTTACGCGACTTGCAAGAGTTGCGCAGCCTGGTCGAGCCCGCCGCCGTGGGCATGGCGGCAAGCCGTGCCACCCCTGAAGACATCGCGCACTTGGAGGCCGCATACGCGGGCATGCAAGCGGCCATTGAATTTGGGGGCGATTACGTGCGCCACGATTTGCTGTTTCACCAAGGCCTCATGCGCGCGTCACACAACCGCATGATGATTCAAATGAGCAAGGCCATCGGCGCCTTGTTGCGCACGAGTTTTGAGATCTCGACCTCCAAACCCAACGGGCCGGCCAACTCCCTGCCCCTGCACCGCGCGGTCTTGGATGCGGTGATCGCCCAAAAGCCCGAGCGCGCCGAGCGCGCGGCGCGCAAACTCATTGACGATGCGCACGACGACATCGAGTTGGTGTTGGCGAGCCGTCGAAAACTCCCCTCTCTCGCCACGCCGGCGCCGCCCATCAAGGGGCGTCGTCGGTCTCCCTCCCCTGCTTGACTCACGAGAATCACCATGCGACTGCTCATCACCGGAGGCGCGGGCTTTATTGGCGCCCGCCTCGCCCGCACCCTCCTCGCACGCGGACAACTCGGGGGGCGCGCCCTCGAGACCGTCATCCTGGCCGACCAATTCCCCGCACCGCCCGATTTGGCGGCGCATCCGCTGGTGCAAGTCATGACCGGGCCGCTACTCGAGCAGTGCGCACAACTCGCAAACTTGAAGCTCGATGGCGTCTTTCACCTGGCCTCGGCCGTCTCGGGCGAATGCGAGGCCGATTTCGATTTGGGCATGCGCTCGAATTTGGAGAGCACCCGCGCGTTGCTCGAATCCCTGCGCAGCCACCAAATGGCGGGCCATGCGCCGGTGCGCTTGGTCTTCTCCAGCTCCGTGGCGGTTTTCGGCCCTGACGATGCCGTGCCCATGCCGGCCATCGTGACCGACACCACCTTGCCCACGCCGCAAACCTCGTATGGCATCCAGAAGCATATTTGTGAGCATCTGGTGGCCGACTACACCCGCAAAGGCTTCATCGATGGGCGTAGCGCCCGCTTGATGACCGTCACCGTACGCCCTGGCCGGCCCAACGGCGCGGCCTCCTCGTTCTTCAGCGGCATCATTCGCGAGCCCCTCGCCGGTGAAGAGGCCATTTGCCCCGTCGCCCCGGAAGTGGCGCACCCGGTCTCCTCTCCGCGCGCCACGGTGGAGGGCTTGATTCAGGTTTTTGAGGCCTCGCGCGAAGCCTACGGTGGGCGCACGGCCTTGAACTTGCCGGCCTTGAATGTGACGGTGGCGCAAATGCTCGATGCCTTGGCGGCGGTGGCCGGTCCTGCCGTGCGCGCCCGCGTTCGGTTTGAGCGCGATGAGCGCATTGCGGGTATCGTCGCGCGCTGGCCCACGGGCGCGCGTGCCGACCGCGCGCTGGCCCTGGGGCTCAAGCCCGAGGCCTCGTTTGAAGACATCATTCGCCAGTACATCGCCGACTGCCAGGCCTTGCCCACTGCCGCCCAAACCCTGAAAGGACTCTCATGAACACCTTGGATCTGCGCGGCCGCAAGGCCATCGTCACGGGTGGGGCCCAAGGCATTGGCCTTGCGGTTTGCCAGCGTTTTCTGCAATCCGGTGCCGAGGTGACGCTCTGGGACATCGATGCCGATCGTTTGCGCGAGGCCCAGGCCGCATTGGCCCCGCTTGGCAAAACCCACGCGCACACGGTGGAACTCACCGACGCCCAGGCAGTCGAAGAGGCCACGGCTGCCGCGGCCAAGGCCATGGGCCAAATTGACATTTTGGTGAACAACGCGGGCATCACGGGGGGGAATGGGCCCACTTGGGAGCTCGCACCTGAAGTGTGGCGCCGTGTGATTGAGGTCAACCTCGTGGCCCCCTACCTCACCTGCCGCTCGGTCGTGCCCCACATGCTCAAAAGCCAATGGGGGCGGATTGTCAATATCGCCTCGGTGGCCGGCAAGGAGGGCAACCCCAACGCCAGCCACTACAGCGCATCCAAGGCCGGGGTGATCGCGCTCACCAAATCGCTCGGCAAAGAGCTTGCCACCCGAAACATCCTGGTCAACGCAGTGGCTCCGGCTGCCGCCAAAACCGCTATTTTTGACCAAATGACGCCCGAG
>Ga0255182_1001058_pt1 | contig 15526 bp, 13 predicted proteins | sample Atl_UVDOM_RepA_8_FD_188420 | JGI IMG/M metagenome (GOLD analysis project Ga0255182, IMG submission 188420) | Freshwater microbial communities from Altamaha River, Georgia, United States - Atl_UVDOM_RepA_8d | ecosystem: Environmental > Aquatic > Freshwater > River | place: USA: Georgia...
ATGTTCCAATACCCAAAAAATTATTGATAGCATCCAATCAAGATTAAGTATAGTTAAAATAAAATCATTTAATTATGAAAATTTGAATAAAATATTAGAAAAAATATGTTCAAATGAAAATATTGTTATGGAAGATGAAGCGAAAGAATTTGTATTGTCTGTATCAAACAATTCAGTTCGCATATTAATTAATTATCTTGAAAAGATGAAACTTATATCTGATTTTATTACAAAAGATCTAGCTATGTCTATATGTACCAATATTAATTTTAATGAATTAGAAAAATATACAAATTATTGCCTTAGTGGAGATTTATCAAATGCTATTAAAATAGTTTATAGTATTTATGATTGTGGATATTCTGTGATGGATATACTTGATAATTATTTTTTATTTATAAAATCAACCGATATTATAGTAGAAACTAAAAAATATGAATCTATCAAATTAATTTGTAAATATATAACCATATTTCATAATATACACGAAGATGAAATAGAATTATCCTTATTCACAAATAATCTTATTAATATATTTAACTCTTAAATGAATTAGTCAATAATAATTTACCTACAATTGTGTCTGATTCCAGAACTTGAGGAACACTCAATCTAGCAAACCATTCAAATTTTGTTCGTTTTAAGATTTCACACGCTGGGACATATACACCATATAAATCTTTTTTGAATTTAATATGTGTATTACCTAGAAGATCATCAATTACAACTGGTTCACCTCTTTTCGTTTTTGTTCCAATATCACAACCCCTGACTAAATTCGCTTTTCCTTCTAATACTAATTTATTACACATAGATTGTATTTTTGCTTGGAATCCGACCTCATCTGTATAATCCTGTGATAAAAGTATTTGAATCTCTTCTATTAATTTAAGCATAGATTTATTTTCCTTTTCACAACCCATAAAACAATTCGTTGTATAGAAATTAGATACTCCATATTGAGATGTAACATTTCGGTTAACCATTTCAGTTACAAACATGCCAACATTTTGGATACCGTCATTGTATAAATCAATCAAATTTTTCATACATATAAATGATGATGGCACTAACATACCTCCGTAATTGTATAATATTCTTGATAAAGCTAATTGTCTGAAATGACTTTTAATTGGATTAGGCAATCTTCCCATTTCATAGGTCCATCCTGGAATAATTTTATTGAATGTATTATCATCTATCAATACAACATTAAATGATTGACCGCAATGGTTTATTATACTTGCTATAGATAGATACAAATATGGTTGATTTAAATCATTTGTCTTTCTAGAACCGAAACTATACCAATGACGAGCATTTTCAGCATACTCTAAGTGAATCCATAATATAGGTCGTTTGGCATTCGCTAAAGAAGAATCATTCAATAAATATTTTTTAATTAGCTCATAATTGTCTACATCTTCATCTATTTTATTTTTGATTTTATATTTATCATATAATATTCCTACCGCAATTAAAATAATCAATGTTATTATATATTTGACAAACTCCATTATATATAATAAATTATATTTTTATTAAACAATTATTTGTCACCCATTAATTGCAACACTCCACTCCACCATCGTTTATTTACTTTTTCACTTTCAATGTCTTGTTTAATTAGTTTATAAGCTCTTTCAGTATCATTCACCGATTGAGCTCGTTGTTGTTCTTCTAAAAATGTTTTATGTTGTTCATATGATGGGAACGCTTGTTTGCTTTGTATAGTTCTTTCTTGATGCAATTCATTTACATTTCTGTATTTTTTTTTATTCTTATAATCTTCCATAGATACAGGTACAACCGTTTCAGTATGAGCTTTTTTTAAATCTTCAAACTGTAGTTTGCTAAACATATCAGAACTATATGAATCAGGTCTGCTATTAGTAAGGTCACATAAGTTAGACGCAGTTATTTCTCTAAAATCATTATGCGGAATAATTGCTCGCAATTCACTTTTTTTTTTCTCAAAAGTATTTGCCATATTTTCCATAGTAGTAGTGCGATTATCTATATCATCATTTGATATCATCCAATCTCCATAACCTGATCTAGAATATTCATCCTTAACAACTGTTTCTTCAAACATATTATTGAACCATTTATTGAAATTTTTTTTATCCTCTATATATTTTAAAAAATTTTTATGTTCAGGACTATTATTTTCTAGTTGTGTATATTCAGTAGACTGATGCTTTATTTTATGTCTAAATTGATAGATCTCATAAACGGCTTTATAAGCTGCTGAAAAAAATAAAAAATATTTCTTATCTAAACCACTCTTATCTGGATGAGTCATTAAAGCAATTTTTTTAGCTCGTTTCAAATCTTCTCTGTCAAAATCATAATCCAATTTAAATAATTTTAATAAATCAACTAAATCGTATTTTTCTATATCTAATTCAACTGTTTCCATTATTATTTTGTATTATAATTTAATAACATTTTTTACTAATAAAAATTATCAAATAAAGATTAACCTATATTAACGGATCAGAAACGGACAAAATAAAATATATTTATATATTATTTATAATATTTAAATATATACTGTATTATTAAAATAATTATAATAATTATATGAGTTCCCTACCAGACAATAACATTAATGTAAATATAAAATCATATGTTTTAGATCCTCTTACTGTTATCATTAAATTAGCTATTCTTGGAAATAAACCACCTGGAACAAAATTATTAATTTGCAATAATACTATTTATTTTCAAGATCCGGGATTTATGCAAATGATGTATAGAATGTATTATAATTCAAATAAAACAGATTTGCAATATCTATATAATCCAATTTATATTGCTTGCGAAAATTTTCTTTCAAAAGATTCACTTGACCGCAATCCAAGAATGAAAGAATTGTTTATGTGTGCCCAAAAAGGTCTCAAAAAACTTTCTGATACATATAAAAATTGTTCAATCATTTCTATATGTTTTAATTATTATGACACAATAATTAAAAATTATGTTGAGGAAAAATACAATGACACTATATTTCAGAGAGACAGCATGTCATGCCTATATACTAAAGAATTGGTACAATTATTAAATAAACAATGGACATCTGAAAAAATTAAAATAATATTAGATTTAATTATGTTTTTAACAAATGATAATATGGCAAATGAAAATGTGAAGTCACTTGAAAATATAGTTGAAAATATTGATAAAGAAAATTACATAGTATTTACAGAACAATATAAATAAAATAACAAATTTAAATTCATAATAATTTTCTAAAAAAAATTGAAATAAAATGCTTAAATAATAAGCATATAAATACCAGACGAATTATTCAAAAATGGACTTACAAGTTGAAACAACGTCCACATCACTTTCATCATTGGTGATTGATGAAAATAAAATAATTAAAATACAAAAATGGTTTAGGGGATGCATTTTAAGATTAAAACAATTACCTTTAATTATGTATAAAATTAAAAAATATTTGAAATTACAAGCATTTCAATTTTCAACTCAAAATGAAGATGGTAGAATAAATAGTTGTATTGATGAAGATAAAGTAATTAAATTGCTTATTGAAAAGTTTGGTGAGAAAATAAAAAAACCTAAAATTAGAATGTGGTACGATATTTTAGCATTTGATTATATGTATGGATGGGTTCCAATCAATATAAAAACAACAACTACAATAACAAGCGATAATACTGGTAATTTGGCAATGTGTGTATATGCTTACACAGATGAAATATTGGATATTCATAGGGATAAATCTTATGAAAATGGCAAAATGAGCGATATACTTTTCAATAAATTTAAAAATAAAAAATATAACAACAATAACAAAAAAGATTATTATTTCATCGTGTTAAATAAAACAGATGCAAGTGATATAATTGTTAATAGTGTAAAAGGATTGACAATATTAACACCAAATATAAATAATTTACCATTTCAAGTTTGCTGGGATAAAAATAGGGTTTTCAAATATGAAAATATAAATAAAAAAATAAAACTATTTATTGATTGCTTACAAAAACCTAAACCAAGCTGGAAAGAAACATTTATGTCAAATATTAGGACCTTATATTTATAGATATTCATTTGGGATATAAGAATTACATATTTGGCGATGTCCTATTTTAAATCTTCCTGAAAACATAAAATTATCTTTGAATGTATTGCTATTAATAAATGATACAATATTATTTAAATTACATTTTTTTTTTGGTTTAAGCATTATTAATCCACCTCCAAAATAATTAACTTTACCTACAAATGAAACATTTGATTTTCGCGTTAAATTATAAATATAAATGCATTCTTTTCCAATATTAGCGTTTATAGTGGTAATATTTCTTGGTGCTCCCCATTCAAACCAATTATTTTCATTAAACTTTCTTATTCCCCTTTCAATAAGTTCTTTTTTATGATGCGATAAATGTTTATTAATTTCTTCATTTTCACAAGGGTAATTTTCAATATAAATATATTTGTCTATTTTATCTTCACCATTTAATACTTCAATATTACCAAGTTTTTCATTTTTATAAACTTCTTCTTTTCCACTAACAAGACCAACATATATATCAAAGTAGTCCTGAAACATAACACTGTTATTATTTTCTTCTTCTCCAAAAGTAATTAATCCGTTGCTATTTGTAATATAAAGCATTTTGTCGTTATATAATACTTTCTTTTCAATTAAATTATTTTTACAATATCTAAACACAATAACATCAATAGAAGCATTCTCAAACATTTTTTCATTATGGGGATGGAATATATGTGTAAATGTTCCATTTTTCATCATTATATTCAATAATTTAGATGCACTTGTTAATTTAAGAAAATCAGACGGAACAATAAATATTAACTCACCATTATCATCAAGTAAATTATAACATTTTTCAGTAAAATCAATATACAAGTTCCCTTTTTTAGTTCTAACATAAGGCGGATTCCCTACTATTGTTTTATATGTTTTTTTAATTGTTTGTTTCATAAAATCACCATAAACAACCTTACCTTTTTGTATTTTGTCTAATAATTTAATATTTGTATCAATTTCATACATATCAAAAGCAATGTTTGGAATTTTATCTGTAATAAATGCAATTAAATCACCTTGTCCTATAGATGGTTCTAAAATATTAGACGGTGTATTTAAGATAAAGTCAAAAACCGTTTGTTTGAGTTCATTATGGGTTGTAAAATATTGTCCTAAACTATGTTTTGTTGTCATAGATATAAATTCTGATGTTAATTGTTCTGTAGAATCATTCATTTCCGATTTAGGTTCATCATCTTGTAAAATCAATTTTGTTTTTTTCTTCTTTTCTCTTATTTTTTTAATTTTATTTGATCCGTCAATATTTGTAGTTATTTTGTTTTTTTCATTTTCTATTTGTGCATTATCTACTTGATTATTCATATTATTAATTGTAATAATATTAATATTAATATTAATATTGTTTAATTCAATTTTTTTACTTAATTATTTTCTATATTGTAAGCATGTGTTAAAAAAATGTTCTATTCCTGATAAATTAGAACCAGAAACACTAGCATTAGCATATGGACTATTATTTCCTTTAAAATAAGCAACTAATGCTGGTATACCATTAACTTGACGATTCTTCTTCATAAATGCGTACAATTCAGCATTTTCATCAACATCAAGTTGACAACATACAATATTTTTTGGACACTGTGAAAATTTCTGTTCAATGTATGGTTTTACTTCTCTACATGGTTTACACCAAGTTGCTGTAAATTGAACTATAATTACTCCTGGATTTTCTTTTAAACACTCCATGAAATGTTGCCTATCATTAAATTCTACTATTATATCTTTTGACATATAAATATAATTATACGTTATAAATATATTTATACAATTACGAAATTACGAAATTACGAAATTACGAAATTACGAAATTAAGAAATTAAGAAAGTGTAATTCAATTAGGAATTTACTAATAATTCAATATTTTTAATATCTATATGAGGTAAGTTAACGTGAGATTCCCAAAAATATTTACAAAATGCCCACGTAAAAGAATAATCTGTTCCATAAAGATAATCGTATTTTTCCAATAATTTTTTATGTATATCAGATGGTAAATAATGAAGACTATTTCTAGGCAATACATAACACAATTGTGTATATTCACTTACTGGTTCCATATTATTTTTATCAGAGTTTATTAATTCTACATTAAAGTAAGGAGTATAAGATAATAAATCGTTTAATAATGGAGCGTAATGATATTGGTAACACCATTTCCAATCAGGACACCCAGTTGTATAATATTTTAATGTCCATTCAATGCCTTCTAAATAGTTGTTGCATATTTGAGATTTTCTATCGTCATCAATATCTACATTAAATAACATTTTGTAATATCTATTTTCCCATCCATCTTCACCTGGACTAATGTATTTTTCAATTTCTCTATTTTTTGTAGGCAACAACAAGAAACTCTCCTCTAATTCATTGCTCATACCATTATTATTACCAATATATTTTTTTTCCCATTTATCCCTGATTGACATTTCTCGCTTTAAATTTTCTAGTTCATTATTGGCTAGATGAGATAAATATTTTCTTAAATTTTTCCATACAATACTTCTACCATTTGTTAAAAAATCATTATTGTTATTAAATATGGATTTATATGTATTTATTAATATATCTATGCCATTTGTTCTAATATTCATACTTGGAAAGTGAGGTAAAAAATCATTTCCAAGCATAAAACAAATAAAAATATAATCAAATACTTTATTATTCTTTTGTATATCAGTTAAATTACATAAATGAGAATTGTTATTCTCCATCATATTGTTAAGAATTTCTTCTTCCATTTTAGGTATATCAATAACATATAATTCATTTGGGTTTAATGACTTATCAATTGTTTTGATAAAATGTGGAGTTTCACGGAACAAATACAATTTTTTTGAAATATGTAGATGATTAAGAGTAAGCATAATTAAATCAGCATCCAAACCATATATAACGGTTGTAGTATTCTTATGGTAATCACTATTGTCTCTAATATATCCATATATTTTGTGTTCTCCTTCACCAGGATCATCACTTCCTGATACAATTATTTGCTGAACACCAAAAATTTCACTATTTAAAAAATAATTTTTAATAAATTTATTTAATTTTTTCATAAAAACAGTTCCTGGTGTAATCCTAGTAGTATCCCATTTAGAAGATGTATTTTTAATTTTTTTCATAATTTCATTTTGAAACCAAGATTTATATCTTCTGTTACGTTGTTGTTCTAATTTTGCTACTGGTGCTACTCCATCAAAAGCAATAAAAACTTTATTGTTAGGATTAATTAAAGATATGTAATTAGATATAGATTTACATACTTCATTCAAAATAAATTCATCTATTTCATCATGATTTATTTTTGATAAATCTAAATTATTTACTACATCATATATGATTGAATTGCAATCAAGATACAAATTATTTACTTTTATAAAATTATTAAATTGTTTGATAATGCGCCTATGAGATTTTACAATATGAGAGAAATAACTTGGTATTCCCATTTATGATTTCTTGATATATGATAATATTTGATGTTTAAATCCTTCAAATATAACATTTTTTATCCTTATTCATTATTTTTAAATAAAATCGCAATGCGAAAAGTATTTAGAATATTAAAATCATTATAATATATATTTATGAATTCCACAAATAACAACAATAATATTGAACACAAAATAACCAAAATTAAAAAAAATAAAAAAACAAACAAATATTTAACAAAAATCAAAAAAGACAATATTCATAATGATAAACTGAGTGAAGAAAATGATATAGAATATATTGAAACCTATAATAATCTTTTGAGAGAAAAGATTATGAGTTTTCAAAAAATAATAAGAAATACTATTCTCTCTTCTCAAAAATACAAATTACTTGATATTATTAGTGCAACTGAATTAAATCATAATGTAAATCAATTGGAGAAATTATTTACAATACTAAATGGAATGTTAATTGTTATAAAAGAAAAATTTAATATTGACATAAACTCACTAACTGATAAACTACAAGAAATAAATGATGAGTTATCTAGCATTTTCAAAGCAATCGGAACAGATAAATTTGATGATTTTATTAAAATTTGTTTAGGAAACAATTACATTAATAAATACATAAATAATTCTAAAATGCAGCAAAAATACGAAATCTTTTTACAATATGTTCATCCAATAAGTTATAAAGTAATAAATTGGAAAAATGATAAAAATGATAAAAATGATAAAAAATTAAAAAAAAATGATACGGATACCAATGAAAAAAAATATATACAGAGAAATAGAATTGTAGAAGATTTTATGATAGTTGAACACTCTGAAAATTTAGATTGTTTTGACTTAGTCAGAACATCAAATTCGTTTCATGTTAAAGTATATGGTATTAAAATTGCATTACATCATCCAGAACAGAAAAAAACAATTATTATATCCGGATTATCAGATGACATTATGTTAGAATGTTTAAACTATAAATTTGTTGAAGAAAAAGTAATAGAACTTATTGAATCTAAACCAAAAGACACAGATTTTAATTCTTGTTGGTTTGATAGATATATACAATGTTTGACTCTTAAAGATATACTCGTTTATAATAACGAAGAACTTTACAGTAGATTTATTGGACATTTAAATCAAGTAAACTTAATCAAACAAAAAGCAATATCAAATGTAGTAAAAGAATTTATTTCAAATGATTTATATGAACAGAGGAAAACTATTATACAATTATTAATTAAATCAAATGAATCAGAATATCAATACTTAGCATATCTATTATACGATTTATTATCAGATGATACAAATGGAAATATAGACACTCAACAACAAATAAAATTATTTGACAGTTTGCCTTGGAATGTAAAACGTTATTTCAAAGATGCTATGAGACGAACAATACAATATACAAATAACTTATCAAACTTTGATAATAATAAAATACCATTAGAACAACAAATATGTCTTATGAAAGCAAGTGATACGGTTAAAGAGAAAGCTATGATCAAGTTAAAAGAAGTTAAAGCAAAGTCAGAAGATTCAGGATCAAAAGCACGTCAATACTTAGAAGGATTATTAAAAATACCATTTAACGTATACAAGGAAGAACCAATTTTAAAACTAGTGCCTTCTATACGTTCAACTTTTAATGAATTGATAACAAAATTACAAACTATGCAATTAAAACTGCCTTTAGAATTCCCAATAAAAAATAATTACTCTATTATGGAATTAAAAAAGCACTCTAAATTTATAAATGAAAATTTATTTCAAAACATTACAATCAATACAATTGAAAATATTAAGAGTATAATAGACAATTCATCTAGGATTCAATTAATAGATTATATAACAGATATTAATTTTATTAATAAGAAAAATAAAATAAAAATAAATAAACTTTGTCATTCAGGCAAAAAAGCCTCATTTATGAAGGAACAATTATATAATTATTTAAATAATATCAGCTCTAATCAAGATATAACATTAGAATTAGCCAATTATTTTAAATTAGTTAGTTGTGGAAACGGAAATGAAAATATTAAAAATGCCATGTCAAAATCTATAAACTATATTGATAATAATGTTTGTACAATTAATGATTATATGAATAATGTTACAAAAACATTAGATGAAGCAGTACACGGACATAGTAAAGCAAAAAGACAAATTGAACGTATCATCGGACAATGGATAAACGGCGAACAAACTGGATATTGTTTTGGATTTGAAGGTCCTCCTGGTGTCGGTAAAACATCTTTGGCAAAAAAAGGAATTGCTGAATGTTTAAAAGACGATGAAGGAATACCTAGACCTTTCTCTTTTATAGCAATTGGAGGTTCATCAAATGGTAGCACATTAGAAGGACACAATTATACTTATGTAGGGTCTACATGGGGAAGGATTGTTGATATTTTAATGGAGAAAAAATGTATGAACCCAATTATATTTATTGATGAATTGGATAAAGTAAGTAGAACTGAACACGGTAAAGAAATTATAGGAATTTTAACACATCTTATAGATACAACTCAAAATGATACATTTCAAGATAAGTATTTTAATGGTATAGATTTAGACTTATCAAATGCATTATTTATATTCTCCTATAATGATGTAGACGCAATAGATAAAATATTATTAGATAGAATACATAGGGTCAAGTTTGAACATTTATCACTAGACGATAAACTAGTTATAACAAAACAATACATTTTACCTGAAATATATTCAAAAATGGGAATAGAAGACATTATTCATTTTGAAGATGATGTTATTTTATCTATAATAGAAGAATATACAAGTGAACCAGGTGTAAGAAAATTAAAAGAAATACTATTTGAAATTGTAGGAGAAATAAATTTATCAATATTAAAAGAAAATAAAGAATATGAAATACCAATTAATATTACGTTCAATGATGTCAAGAACATTTATCTTAAAAATAGACACGAAATTAAAAATAAGCTAATTCACAATGAGTCATCTGTTGGTATAATTAATGGTCTTTGGGCAAATTCGGTTGGAAAAGGAGGTGTGTTGCCTATCCAATCAAATTACTTCCCATCTAATACATTTTTAGAATTAAAATTGACTGGTATGCAAGGCGATGTTATGAAAGAAAGTATGAATGTAGCAAAAACACTCGCTTGGACATTATTAGATGAATGTGATATGGAATTTTTGATTAAACGTTTTGAAAAAACAAAGTTACAGGGAATACATGTCCATTGTCCTGAAGGGGCTATTCCAAAAGATGGACCATCCGCAGGAACGGCTATAACTATAGTTATATATAGTTTATTATCTAATAAAAAAATCAAGAATGATATTGCTATAACAGGCGAAATTTGTTTGCAAGGAAACGTTACTGCTATCGGAGGTTTAGAATTAAAAATATTAGGAGGTATAAGAGCCGGTGTTAAGACATTTATCTATCCAGAGGAAAATAAGAAAGATTTTGACGACTTTTATGACAAATATAAAAATAAAACACTTTTAAGTGATATTACATTCCACAAAGTAACTCATATTAAGGAAGTTATTCCGTTAGTATTTTAAAATTATTGTATTATTATATGGTGAAAAGAACAACATTTAATAATATTTTAGTTGAACTATCAAATATCTCTCCTGTAATACTCACATTATTAATAATAATTCTTTTTATTAAAGGAGATCAAAAAGCAATAATTTATTTAGTTATAATATTAATATTAAGTTATTTATTTGAGAGATATGAAAAACACCATGTTATTCCAATAGTCGCATTCTATTTATTTAATACACTACAAATATGGTTAGATGTTTTATTAGACTTTATTGTAGAGGGATCAAATTATATTTCTACTACAATTGAATTGATATAAGATGTCCTAATATTATATTATCTATTTTATATATATAAAATATGGCGATTGACCTTACTATAACAAATGTATTTCAATTTATATCTGCTCTAACACCTTTATTGCTTATTTTTTTTATGGTAATGATCTCCGTATTCAATCAAGATCTTAAAGGAATGGTTTATTTAGCTGGTATACTTATAGTCTCTGTTATAAACATTTTATTATTAAATATTATTAAAAATAAGAGATATGAAGATAGTGGGGCTTCTTGCAATATATTCAATCTACCATTTAATATGACAAATTATAATGTGCCTTCGTTAAATAGTGTATTGATATCATTTACGATAGCATATTTATTATTGCCTATGATTGCTAGTAAACAAATGAATTATGCTTTAATTGCTGCATTATTATCTATTTTTGTAATTGATGGAATAAGTAAAATAATGAATAAATGTACAACTATTGCTGGTGTTATATTAGGTTTATTAACTGGATTTTTATCAGGATCACTGTGGTATACATTATTTCATTCTACTGGATACAATTCTCTTCTTTATTTTGACGAAGTTGTATCTAATAAAGTTTATTGTTCTAGACCTAAGAAACAAACATTCAAATGCGCAGTATATAAAAACGGTGAATTAATTAAAACATTATAATATTGTAACACAGTATATTTAATATAGATCTATGGATTAAACTTATATTTATTAATAGTTATCCATTTTATAAAATTAGAATATATAAATTGCCTGTGCATTGCATCTATCATTAATTTACTATTATTTGAATTTGAAAAAAATATTGAAATAAATTTGTTAATAACGGCAATTAAGTTAATTTTATTATACAACGCATCATATTCTTCTATTGTCATTATACGAGAATTATTTCTTTTATTTACTATATTATGAAAATCAAATAGAAAACGTTCTAAATTTCTTTTAGAGTTTAAAATTATATTTTTATTTGCTTTGCTCATTAGTTCTGTAGCATGTTTACGACACTCCGGGCAAGGCAAATTAGAACATATATCATTTATGTATTGCCAAATGTCATTTTTAATACTATCAAAATGTTCCTCTTTTACTTTTGTCGCCATTCCATGAAATAAAAACCAACAAGCATTTCCCCATTCTTTTTTGCTCATACTTTATATATCAAATAAATATAAAATTTATTTAATTTTAACAATTAACTACAATTCATCATTTAATCTAATATACTTAATTTATATTTTTGCATAATATTTAAAGAGAATATGATATTTTGAATTAATATTAATGAGTCAATTTATGAATAATACAACTATTAATTCTATTCCTCCGCCAATTCACACAAATCTTACCAATTTATTTACAATTTCTAGTTTTGATAATACAAATATTCCAAATATACCATATAATTCTCAACCTCTGAAACCCCCGAAACTTAAATCATCTAAGATATTAAATCATAAACATAACAAATATCCGCATTACAATCTCAATCAACAAATAACATCTTTGTCTATTGGTCAAAATTATTCGTATTCTGAAACAACCAACCCCATAAACTCAAATGTAGATTTGAGTCAAAATACCATAATTCATGCAAATTCAAATAATTGTAAATATAAATCTTTATATAAAACAGATTCAAATTTTAATTTCTATGAAGAATTAAATAAAAATGATGACGAAGAAAACCAAGAAGATAGTGTTGATAATTGTCTTATTTCAAATTTGCCCCTTGATAAAACAAAAATAAAACTAAAATGTGGGCATAAATTCAATTATTTATATATATATAAAGAAACTATCAATTCTAAAAAAAATAATTCATATGGTTTATATAGCAATGATAAATTAGGATCATTTCAAATTAAATGCCCTTACTGTAGAACAGTATATGATGAACTATTACCACCATCATTGGAAATTCCTGAAACGCAACTAATGAACTCAATTAATAAACCTCATAAAATGTCAATGAAAGTAAAATGTGAACATGAAAATTGTAATATTGAAAAGGTATATGTCACACCATTAGGATATTATTGTAAGCGTCATTATTATTTTAAAAAAAGTAATGGAGAAATTGACCAAGAATTTGAAGATGATGAAAATGATAAAGAAAAAATAAATTATGATGAAAGCATTCTTCATCCACAATGGAAAAATTATACAAACTATAAAGTATATGACCTAAAGCAAATTCTCAAGAGTAATAAATTAAAGGTTTCTGGAACTAAACCGGTGTTAATTACAAGATTGTTGAATAATAATGTACAACTTATTCCAACGTTTCCAAATGTATCTAATTATCCTTGGCATATATCTATGTAATAAATGATAAATAATAATAATTGTTAATAATCAATATAAAATTATTAATATTAAATATTAATAATGTTAAGAGTTAGATTTGTTGAAAAACAAAAAAATTTTTTTACAGATAAACAAACCGTTTCTAATTACAGCCATCTTGAACAAAATCAGGGGTTCTTTATATTTTTCCCTACAAAATATAAGTACGTAGTTGTTGATGAGAATAATGAAGCTGATATTAGTATTGTCGGCATACAACACGAAGACAATCATTTGTTGAGAGAAAATGAATTAAATACTTTTATTTCAGTTGAAAATTTGAGTGTAGGAAGAACTCATTATAGACATTTTAATAAATACAATAAATATAATAATGATAAGATAGATTTATATTATTATAATGATGTTACTCAGTTAAATCACAATACTATACCTATTCCATTGTGTTTCATTAAACAATTTAAATATATGGAAAATGTTTATGAACCTATATTACAAAATAAATTTGATGATAAATTATTTTGTCTAGCTATTTCAAAAAATAATTTAAATCATAATAAAAATAAAATTATATACGAAATGTCTCGTTTAGGACGTGTAGATCATATATCTGCATATAATCATATATTGTCAAATAAAAGTTGTTATAATACACCAGAAATATTGGGAGTATTTAATAGATATAAATTTATAATATGTGTTGAAAATTCAAAAACACCAGGATATATTACAGAAAAAATTTTTAATATATTTTTGTCAAAATCTATACCAATTTATGATGGTGCTCCTGATATATGTGATTACATAAATGAAGAATCATTTATAAAATATGATGAAACATTTATTAAAAAAATTATGTTTCTTTTGAGCAGTAGAGGCATGTACAATAATATGATTAATCAACCAAAAATTAAAAAAAATCCAAGTATAACCGAATTTGAGAAGAATTTAGAAAATATATTTGACAGTCTTCTAGCTAAGAAAAATATTATACCAAAATAAATAAGTTTTATATAATAAATATTATATATTAAAGACAGTTAATATTTAATATATAAATGATCAAAAATTCTATATCTAAACCAATGCATAAAGGATTGGAATTGCATTATGAAATTATCAATGATGATACAATTAATATTAAATTGCCTCCTCGTTGTGGACCACAAGGATTTTTTTGCTGCTGTAGTATTAAATTAAATCTAATAACTGAATATATAAATTTTTATAAGAAAATTCCAAAAAATATTATATCCAATAGACAATTTATATTATATAAATCAAGATCTGAAATGGAAAATAATGAAGACATTACATCTCAATATTTTGAAATTAATGAAGATGTAGTTATTAATTATATTGAACCATTTATTTTTTCACACGATGACCAATTTTCAAATTTTAAGAATTTAAATTTTAATTTGTTGAATCCGATTATCAAAAAATATTTTACACCTAATAAAAGTATAAATAACTTGGTAAATATTATTGAAACAAAATACAATATAGATTATGAAAATACTTGTGCTATATTTTACAGAGGAAATGACAAAATGACCGAGATGAATTTGCCTAGTTATAAGGATTTTGCGGATCATGCTGATTTAATTAAATTCATTGACAATAATATAAAATTTCTTATACAAAGCGATGAAACGGAATTTATACAAACATTTATGGAGAGATATTCTGGGAAATCATTTTTCTTTAAAGATGAAATTAGACATATTAATCGCCAAATAAATACAGTTGATTTAATACAACAAAATACAAATAATTATTATTCTAAATTATTTTTATCAATTA
>Ga0255182_1001061_pt1 | contig 15518 bp, 12 predicted proteins | sample Atl_UVDOM_RepA_8_FD_188420 | JGI IMG/M metagenome (GOLD analysis project Ga0255182, IMG submission 188420) | Freshwater microbial communities from Altamaha River, Georgia, United States - Atl_UVDOM_RepA_8d | ecosystem: Environmental > Aquatic > Freshwater > River | place: USA: Georgia...
ATTTCTGATTACGCGATCCGCAAGACGGTGTGGCCGTTAAGTGGAAGGGAATCCTGCATCGTTTCTGGCCAAGGGCCGAGAAGGGTGAAGCATCATGATGAAGAGTTATCAGCTCAATTCGTATCTATTCGGCGCCAATGCGCCCTATGTCGAGGAACTCTACGAGGCCTACCTCGACAACCCCGGGTCTGTTCCTGACAAATGGCGGGCCTATTTCGATCAGCTTCAGATTCTTCCGGCCACCGACGGCTCGGAGACTACGTCAGATGTTGCCCACGCACCGATCATTGAGTCCTTTGCCCAGCGGGCCAAGGCAAATGCGTTTCTGCCGCGAGTCGCAGAGCGTGACCTCTCGATTGCACGTAAGCAGGTCCATGTCCAGTCGATTATTGCGGCCTATCGGTTTTTGGGCGCGCGATGGGCGGATCTCGACCCACTGAAGCGACAGGAACGGCCGGCCATTCCTGAGCTTGAGCCCGGTTTTTATGACCTGACCGAGTCCGACCTAGACACCACGTTTCGGGCGGATAACTTGTATTTCGGACAGGAGCAGATGACCCTTCGGGACATCATTAAAGGACTGCGGGATACCTATTGCGGCACGCTTGGCGCGGAGTACATGTATATCTCCGATCCCGCCGAGAAGCGTTGGTTTCAGCAACGACTAGAGTCCGTTGCTCTGCGCCTCAGTTCAGTCCGGAAAAGAAAAAACGCGTTCTGGCCAAGGTGACTGCCGCTGAGGGCTTAGAGCGCTATCTGCATACCAAATATGTCGGGCAGAAGCGGTTCTCGCTTGAGGGCGGGGAATCGTTTATTGCCTCGATGGACGAGATTATTCAGCGGTGTGGCGAACTGGGTGCCCAGGAAATCGTGATCGGCATGGCCCACCGTGGCCGTCTGAATGTGCTGGTCAATACTTTGGGCAAGATTCCCAAAGACTTGTTTTCCGAATTTGAAGGACACCACGCAGATGACCTGCCCGCAGGCGATGTGAAATATCACCAGGGCTTCTCCAGTGATGTCTCAACCCCGGGTGGACCGGTTCACCTGTCGTTGGCCTTTAACCCATCGCACCTAGAGATCGTGAATCCAGTGGTCGAGGGATCGGTGCGTGCCCGCCAGGACCGGCGTGGTGACGACAAAGGCAACCAGGTGGTGCCCATTCTGGTCCACGGTGATGCCGCGTTTGCCGGGCAGGGGGTTGTGATGGAGACCCTGAATATGGCCATGACCCGTGGTTATGGCACTGGCGGCACGATTCATCTCGTGATTAACAACCAAATCGGGTTCACCACGTCGGATCCGCGCGACTCGCGATCCACCAGCTATTGCTCGGATGTGGTCAAGATGATCGAAGCACCGGTACTGCACGTCAATGGCGATGATCCCGAGGCTGTGGTGTTTGCCACGCAGATCGCGGTCGATTATCGGATGCAATTTAATAAAGATATCGTTGTGGATATTGTCTGCTTCCGCAAGCTTGGCCATAACGAGCAGGACACCCCCTCGCTGACGCAGCCCTTGATGTACAAGAAGATTGCCCAGCATCCCGGGACCCGCAAGCTGTATGCGGATCGACTCGAGACAGTGGGGGTAATCCGCATCGGCGAGGGCGACGAAATGGTCAAGGCCTATCGCGCGGATATGGATGCCGGAACCAATCAGTCATCACCGGTTATTTCCAACTACAAAGGCAAATTCTCGGTCGACTGGTCTGCGTTTCTGAATAAGAAATGGACTGATGATGCAGATACCTCGGTGCCTGCTGCGGAGCTACGACGGCTCGCCGAGCGTATCACCACCATTCCATCCGATTTCAAGGTGCACGCTCTGGTAGAAAAAGTGCTCGCGGATCGTCGTGCGATGGGCAAAGGTGAGCTGAACTGCGACTGGGGGATGGGCGAGCACCTGGCCTATGCATCATTACTTGCCAGTGGCTACGCGGTGCGGATCACAGGTCAGGATGCAGGCCGCGGCACATTCACCCATCGACATGCGGTGCTCCACGATCAGAATCGCGAAAAGTGGGATGCGGGCACATATGTGCCGCTGCAGAACGTTGCGTCTGGCCAGGCACCCTTCACCGTGATTGACTCCGTGCTATCCGAGGAGGCGGTTCTGGGCTTTGAGTATGGTTACTCCACGGCAGAGCCGAACTCTCTGGTGATCTGGGAGGCCCAGTTTGGTGACTTCGTCAACGGGGCGCAGGTGGTGATTGATCAGTTCATCTCTTCAGGAGAAGTGAAATGGGGCCGGCAGTCTGGCCTGGTCATGCTGCTGCCGCATGGCTATGAGGGCCAGGGCCCCGAGCATTCGTCGGCCCGACCCGAACGTTTCTTGCAGCTCTGTGCGGACACCAACATGCAGGTGGTGCAGCCCACGACGGCAGCCCAGATCTTTCATGCCCTGCGTCGCCAGATGATTCGGCCCTTCAGAAAGCCTCTGGTAGTACTGTCGCCAAAATCGCTTCTGCGGAATAAGGATGCTGGATCACCACTAGAGCTATTCACAAAAGGCGGCTTTCAGACCGTCATTGGTGAGACCGACAAGACGCTCGATGCCAAGAAGGTCACCCGCGCATTAGTCTGCTCTGGCAAGGTCTACTACGAGCTTGTAAATGCACGCCGTGAACGTAAGGCGACTGAGGTCGCCATCATTCGGGTTGAGCAGCTCTATCCTTTCCCCCATAAGGCATTTGCCGCGGAACTTAAGAAATTTCCGAACGCAGCCGAGGTGGTCTGGGTTCAGGATGAGCCGCAGAACCAGGGATATTGGTTCCAGATTCAGCACAACTTACTTGAAAACATGTCGCCTGGACAGAAACTCGCATACGCCGGCCGGCCCGCATCTGCCTCGCCAGCGGTGGGATACCTGGAAAAGCACGCCGCGCAGCTCAAGGAGCTCCTTAACGGTGCTTTCGGCCGAATCAAGGGATTCACGCACACCAAGTAAGCGCGTAATTAAACCGTCATAAGAACAAAGAACGTCTAAAGGGAAAGAAATGGCTATTGTTGAAGTCAAAGTACCGCAGCTCTCAGAGTCAGTGGCCGAGGCCACACTGCTGCAGTGGAAGAAAAAACCCGGCGAGGCCGTCGCCATCGATGAGATCTTGATCGAGATTGAGACCGATAAGGTGGTGCTCGAGGTGCCCGCGCCATCAGCCGGTGTGCTGAGCGAGATTGTGAAGGGCGATGGTGGAACGGTCGTCTCCGGTGAGCTGATTGCGAAGATCGATTCAGAAGGTAAGGCAGGAGCGGTTGCGGCGCCAGCCAAGTCCGCCGCACCGGCAGCGATGCCTGCATCTGCTGCACCGCTGCCGACGACACCTTCAACGGTTGTCCGTCCGGGGGCCGCCGTGGCAATGCCGTCTGCGGCAAAGCTAATGGCCGAGACTGGCGTGACGGTAGCGCAGGGTTCCGGCAAGGACGGCCGAATTACCAAGGCTGATGTCATGGCTGCTCAGAAAGCTGGAGCTGCGCCTGCAGCACCGGCTACAGCCGGTCTGCCGGCGGTACCTGTTTCGGCGGGCCTGCCACAGCCCGCTGTGATGCTTGGGCCCGAGGCCCAGCTCGAAGGGCGTCCCGAGCAACGTGTACCGATGAGCCGTCTGCGGGCCCGAATAGCGGAGCGACTGCTTCAGTCCCAGGCCACAAACGCGATTCTCACCACCTTCAATGAGGTGAATATGGCGCCGTTGATGGCGCTTCGTAAGCAGTACGGAGAACGTTTTGAAAAAGAGCATGGCGTGAAACTGGGGTTTATGTCCTTTTTCGTGAAGGCTGCGGTCGCGGCGCTAAAAAAATATCCGGTCCTCAACGCCTCGGTCGATGGTAATGACATCGTTTATCACGGGTATTTCGATATTGGAATTGCAGTAGGCTCGCCGCGAGGCCTGGTCGTGCCGATTCTGCGAAATGTAGACCAGATGACCTTCGCGGATATCGAGAAAAAGATCGCTGAATATGGCGTGAAGGCGCGGGATGGAAAGATATCGATCGAAGAGCTCACCGGCGGTACATTCTCGATCTCCAACGGCGGAGTATTTGGATCCATGCTCTCAACACCGATTATTAATCCACCGCAGTCGGCCATTCTCGGAATTCATGCGACCAAGGACCGCGCGGTCGTTGAAAACGGCCAGGTCGTCGTGCGGCCAATGAATTACCTCGCGATGTCTTACGACCACAGAATCATCGATGGTCGAGAGGCGGTGCTGGGCCTGGTCACCATGAAGGAGGCCTTGGAAGACCCCGCACGTTTATTACTTGAAGTCTGATCGGGAGAGCACCATGACGCAATACGATGTCGTTGTCATTGGATCGGGCCCAGCAGGCTACATTGCGGCTGTTCGCGCGGCGCAGCTGGGGTTTAAGACCGCATGTGTCGAGAAATGGCGCAACACGCAGGGTGAATTGGCCCTTGGCGGCACCTGCTTAAACGTCGGCTGTATTCCCTCTAAAGCGCTGCTCGCCTCCAGCGAGGAGTTCGAAAAGGCAAGCCATCATCTGGGCAACCACGGCATCACCGTCAAGGGTGTGTCGATGGACATCGCCAAGATGTTGAAACGAAAGGATTCGATCGTCTCGAAGATGAGTAAGGGCATCGAATTTCTGTTTCGCAAAAATAAGATTACATGGCTAAAGGGTCACGGACAGTTTGCGGGACGGAGCGATGTTGGCATTCTTGTCGAGGTTACAGGTGATGAGCCAGAGACCGTAGTGGCGAAGAACGTCATCATTGCGACCGGCTCAAACGCCCGTCATCTACCAGGCCTGAAGGTCGACAACAAGATTGTCTGTGACAACGAGGGCGCGCTTGCCTTTGATGGTGTGCCTGAAAAGCTTGGCGTAATCGGTGCTGGTGTAATTGGCCTAGAGCTTGGGTCGGTCTGGCGGCGGCTCGGCGCGGAGGTGACCATCCTGGAGGCCTTGCCGTCATTTCTGGGCGCCTGTGATGATGCGGTATCGAAAGAGGCCTTCAAACTTTTCACGGGTCAGGGCCTCTCGATTCATCTCGGTGTAAAGATCGGAGACATAAAGGCGTCCGCAAAAGGGATCAAGATTGCCTATGCAGACAGCGATGGCAAGTCCAAGACGCTCGAGTGTGATCGCCTGATCGTATCGATTGGCCGTACGCCCAACACACAGAGCCTGCAGCTCGAGAAGGTGGGGCTGTCAGTAGATGAGCGTGGATTTATTCCTGTCGATGGCCTCTGTCGGACCAGCCAGCCCGGTATCTTTGCGATTGGCGATGTCGTCCGTGGCCCGATGCTCGCCCATAAGGGAGAAGATGAGGGCGTGATGGTCGCCGAACTAATCGCTGGCCAGCATCCCCATATCGACTATGACTGCATCCCGTGGGTGATTTACACATCTCCCGAGATCGCCTGGGTGGGCCGCACAGAGCAGCAGCTTGTCGCCGAGGGACGCAAATACAAGAGTGGGCAGTTTCCTTTTGCGGCGAACGGCCGCGCGCTTGGCATGGACTCACCTGATGGTTTTGTGAAGGTACTCGCCGATGAAGAGACCGAACAAATTCTCGGGGTTCATATCATTGGAATGGCGGCCTCTGACATGATTGCAGAGGCGGCAGTAGCGATGGAGTTCAAGGCATCTGCAGAAGACATTGGCCGGATCTGTCATCCGCATCCGTCGCTTTCTGAGGCGATGCGCGAGGCATCGCTGGCCATCTACAAGCGCGCTCTGAATATGTAAGGGGCGGGAGGCCCTCTGATGCGGTCACGGGTCTCGATAGTACAGGCCTATCAGCAGCAGCTCGCTGAACAGGGATTCGTCGCAGATGCATCCCAGCTGCGGGCGGCTGAACGTTTGGAGCAGTGCGCCGCCGAATGGGCGGACTACAAGGCCAAGCGGGGTGGTACGCTCAAAAAAATGATTTCCAAGCCGCCACTCCCGCGCGGCGTTTATCTGTGGGGCGGCGTGGGGCGCGGCAAGAGTCTGCTGATGGATTGTTTTTTTCAGCATGTACCGCTCGAACGTAAAGTCCGACTGCATTTCCATGAGTTCATGCGCGCCACCCATCGGGAGATGCATGAGCTACGCGGTACCGAGAATCCGCTGGATGAGGTCGCGCAGCGGGTAGCGCGTCGATATCGTCTGATCTGCTTTGATGAGTTCCATGTCTCGGATATCGCAGATGCGATGATCTTAGAACGGCTCTTGCAGGCGCTGTTTGAGAGCCGGGTGGGGTTCATCATGACCTCGAATTACCATCCCGATCAGCTCTATCCTGACGGGCTGCACCGAGATCGGGTCCTGCCCGCCATCGAGCTGCTCAAGCGTCGGCTCGATATCGTAGAGGTCGATGCAGGAACGGACTACCGTAGCCTTGCACGCGGAAAATTTCGTGCGTATATCACCCCGCTTGATAGCGCCAGCGATCGGGAGATGAAAGATATTTTTCATCGTTTCGCCCAGGAACAGCGTTCGCTAAGCGGAACAGATCCTGTGATCACTGAGCCACGTCTGACCATCGAAGCCCGAGAAATCCGCGCTGTTCAGCGTTGTGGCCGGGCTATCTGGTTTGATTTTCCGACCTTATGCGGAGGTCCGCGCTCCCAGAATGATTATCTCGAGCTCGCCCAGCAGTTCGATATTGTGCTGTTATCGGGTGTGCCGACGATGTCGGCCGCCATGTCGTCAGAGGCGCGACGCTTCACATGGTTGGTCGATGTGCTCTACGACCACAAAATTAAGCTCATTATCTCGGCGGAGATTGCACCCGAGCAGCTCTATGTTCAGGGGGTGCTTGCAAACGAGTTTAGCCGTACCGTCAGCAGGCTCGTGGAGATGCAGTCAGAGGACTATCTTACGAGTGCCCACCGAAGCGTGCAGAGTAGTTTCTAGTTCACCCTGATGTCTGCGTTGTGGCCTTCGCATTCAGGCGCGGCCGCGTACGATAAATCCTTTATTTCGCCACTCGGCTTTTCCATAGCGCAGGGGGCCGCCGTCGAGACACTGGACCTCGCCGCCTGCCGCCTCCACGATGGCGTGGCCAGCGCAGGTATCCCACTCCATGGTGGGTCCACGACGCACATAGAGATCCGCATTTCCCTCCGCAATACGTCCAAATTTAAGTGCGGATCCTAAATGGGTCTGCTGCATCGGATGTTCAGAGGGCGGCGGTGGACTGCTTCTACGACTCGAGATCTGAATGCCACCCCGCTGTGGCCGGGAGCGACAGTGGATTGAATGCCATACGGGTTCATCCCGGGTTTTCCGCTCAGCGGCTAGGCCTATGCCTCCCCGATAAAAAATCCCCTGAATCGGGCCATAAAGGATTCCGAAATAGGCCTCTTGGCCGACCACCAGGCCAATATTGATGCTGAATTCTCCCGTTCGGGCGATGAACTCTCGGGTGCCGTCCAGGGGGTCGATCAGCCAATAGGGTGTGACGGATTCCCGAATGCTCTGGACGGGACGACTCGCCTGGTGCTGGGCACTGTCTTCCTCTGAAACCACAGGCCAGGCGGGCGTGAGCCGCTGAAGGGCATCGACCAAGAGGTCATGGCTGGCGAGGTCTGCCTCTGTCACCGGTGTCTGGTCCTGCTTGGTCTGCACCCGATGCTCAGGCTGATGGTAGAGCTGAACAATAGCCTCGCCGGCAGCCTGAATGGAGGGTTCCAGGGCGTTCGCGATATCGAGAATGAGCTGCTGAGATGGCTGTTTTTCGCTGCGCAAGGGATAATTTAGGGCGATGACGAGACCCTTTATTTTCCCATGGACGATCCTGTTTGGTGCCACGATGCTGATGGTGGCGGTCGGTGTTCGTGCGGCCGATCCGGATGCAGACCTCAAGTCCAGAAAACCTGGACATGAGCGTCAGATTCAGGCCGTTGAGGCCGAGCGGCTGGCGTTTCAGCGTGATCTGGCCCAGCGGGAAGAGATCTGCCTGAAGCGATTTTTCTCCTATCGATGCATTGAGGAGATTCGCACAGAGCATCTGCGCAGAATGCGGGAATTTGACCTGCGCAAGGAAGCAGAGCTCCAGGCATTGCGCGACATCGATGCGGAATTACGGGCGCGGGCCAGAACGCGACGGGCAGACGACAAAACGGAAAGACAGTCCTGATGCGGTTTCTCTCCGACGTCAGAACGCTGAGGCTGAAGGTGCTCGAACTTGAGGCCGAGCATCGGGAGCTCGATCATCTTATTGAGCAGCTTCAAGAAAGTGGGTCGCGAGACGAGCTGCAAATTCGTCGCTTGAAGAAACGTAAACTTCAGATTAAAGATCAGATCGCACAGCTTCAGGTCCAGCTCTCCCCCGATGTCCCCGCTTAAGGAGATCTTCTCCGACTCGGGGGTGCTGTCCCGATCAGCGCCAGGTTATCGATTTCGCCCCGGTCAGCTCGATCTGTCGCAGGCAATCGAAGATGCGCTTCAACGGCGGTCCACCCTTATTGCCGAGGCTGGCACGGGGGTTGGTAAGACATTTGCTTACCTTGTTCCGCTGATGCTGAGTCAGGGCAGATCAATCGTCTCAACGGCAACGCGGCATCTGCAGGATCAGCTCTACGAGCGGGATCTTCCGCGACTGAAGTCAGCCCTTGGGGCATCCATTCATGTGGCAGTCCTGAAGGGGCGTGCCAACTATCTCTGCACCTATCGGCTGGAGCGGCAGCAAGAGTCGGGCCGTTTTTCGAGGCCAGAAGATGCCCGACATTTTTCGGACATTGTGCGCTTTGCCGGACAGACGCGTAGCGGCGACATTGCTGAGTGCACATCGATACCAGAGACCGCACCCATCTGGTCGATGGTGACATCCACCCGAGAGAATTGCCTAGGTCAGCAATGTCCAAATATTTCGGACTGTCATGTCATGGCGGCAAGAGATGCGGCAGCTAAGGCAGATCTTTTGGTGATTAATCACCATCTGCTGTGTGCTGATATGGCCCTGCGTGATGAAGGATTTGGTGAGTTGTTGCCCACGGTAGATCACATTGTGATTGATGAGGCCCACGCGTTACCGGAAATTGCAACAGCATTTTTTAGTGAGTCTATTTCAACTCAGGCGCTCAGCGGTTTTGCCCGAGACTGCCTTGAAAGCGGACTGGCCCATGCCCGTGATGGCGCCTCTTGGCCAGATTTATGCGGCAGGCTGGAGCAACGCGTTATGGACTTACGCGCTCAGGCGGGCACAGTTGCGACAGTTCCCACCACAGGGCCGAGCGCACGGGCAAGAATGGCCGATCAGTCTCGTTTGAGCTGGGATCAGCTCGATGAACAGGCCCAGGCCCGTTGGCTAGACGGTATCGCGGCAATCGAGTCGGCGATGGATAGTGTTCAGGAAGTCTTGTTAATTAATGCAGAGCGACATCCTGAGATCGCACAACTATCAGCGCTGTGTTCGGAGTACTGTGGTCGTCTGGCCGCGTTCAAGCTGCAACAGCCGGACGCGATGCTGGTTCGATGGATGGAGGTTTCCCGCCATGGCATCACGCTGCGGCTAACCCCTTATGAGATTGCAGAGCGTTTTCAGCAGGAGCTCACACGTCAGCCGCGCGCATGGATTATGGTTTCGGCCACGCTGGCCATAGGAGGGCGTTTTGATCACTTTAGTCGCAGGCTTGGATTACAAGATGCCCAGACGCTAATTGCAGAGAGTCCGTTTGATTTTTCGCAGCAAGGACTTTTGCTGGTGCCACAGCGGCTTCCCGACCCCAAGGCGCCTGATCTGATTGCCCAATTGTTAGCACAGACAGAGATCTCTGCCTTGTTGGATGCGGTTAGCGGCGGTGTATTCATTCTCTGCACCTCACATCGTGGGGTGTCGCATGCCGCCCAATGGGCTGAACAGTGGGGCGCCCGACATCCCGATCGCCTGGTCCTGGTTCAGGGCCAGGCGCCACGTCCTTTACTGATTGACCAGTTCCGAGCACATGGGGCCGCCGTGTTAATCGGCAGCCACAGCTTCTGGGAGGGCGTGGACGTACCGGGCAGAGCGCTGTCGTTGGTACTCATTGATAAGTTACCGTTCGCGCCTCCCGATGATCCTGTACTGCGGGCACGATCGAAATGGATGGAGCAACAAGGCATTGATCCTTTCTCGGCGATTCAGGTTCCAGAGGCTGCAATTCTCTTGAAACAGGGGGTCGGAAGACTGATTCGCTCAGAGAGCGATCGCGGACTGATTGTGATTGGGGATTCCCGGCTCGCAGAGACCGGCTATGGGAGAAGAATTCTAAGAAGCCTCCCGGCATTTTCTCGAACGCGAGCCCCCGATGAGGCCTTTCATTGGCTAACGGCCGCAGGCCACTCGAAGACGCCTACCGAGACAGAACTACCAGAACTTTAACTTTGACCAGGCGGATGGCTTGCCGGGCTCTGTTTTGGTGGATCGTGTTTTCGGGTCGTAGGCCGTTTTAAGATAGCCGCTTTGAGGAAAATTTTTCTGAAGTACACGACGTGCATCTGCACTGAGTTCCGCGAGCCCCAGCTGTTCATAGCCCGCAACCATAATCGCGAGGGCTTCCTCGATTGCCGGCGCTTCCTGATACTGCTTGACGACCGACTGGGCACGATTGACGGCGGCAAGGACCGCGCCTCTGCGAAAGTAAAACCGCGCAACATGCACATCGTTGGCCGCCAACATATTGATCAGGTAGGTCAGCCGGCTCGAGGCATCGGCCGCGTAGCTGCTGTTGGGAAATCGGCTGATCAATTCCTTAAAACTGTCAAAGGCCTCTCGGGCGGCCTTCGGATCTCGCTCGGAGAGATCTTCGCCCGTGAATCGCGTGAACAGATTCGACTGGTCGTTAAAGTTGATCAGGCCTTTGAGATACAAAACGTAGTCAATCCGTTCGTGGTTTGGATACAGCTTGGTGAAGCGGTCAATCGCCGCTAGCGCCAGCGCGTTCTCTCCCTCTTTCCAGTGGGCATAGGCCGTATCGATCTGGGCCTGTTGGGCATAACGGCCGAAGGGATAGCGAGATTCGAGTTTCTCCAGTAACTTGACGGCAGCCCCCCAGTTACCGGAAGACATTTCGTCTTTTGCCTCTGCGTACAATTTGTCTGCACTCCAGCCCAAGGTTTCATCTTTGGCAAGGGAGTCGGAGGCGCAGCCGTGTAGCATGAGCGCAGGACCAAGACCCGCGCACAACACGGCGAGGGCAAGACAGACACGAACAGCAAAATGACGATGAGTGGTGATCATGGGCAGACCGATGGCCTGGAAGAGGAGTCGGTCGATTATATCGAGCAAGATGATGCCGATCTGTCATTGGCTGTGCAGGCGACTGGATCGCTCGCATCGTTTGCGGTACCCGACACGCTGAGTGGCGCTCGACTTGATCATGCGCTGTGTGTGTTTATCCCCGAGCTCTCTCGGACCTTATTACAGCGCTGGGTGACCGAGGGCCGCGTGCAACTGGATGGCCGGATAACGGTACGCCCGGGCCAGCTGCTTCGGTCTGGTCAGGCCATCACACTTGATGTGCCGGCCCCGACGCCCGCCCAATCCTGGTCGGGGGAGCCGATGGGGCTAGACATCGTGTTTGAAGACGATGCATTGATCGTAGTGAACAAGCCCGTTGGCCTTGTGGTCCATCCCGCGGCGGGCCATCCCTCGGGGACGCTTGCGAATGGCCTGATTGGGCATTCCCCACAAATGGCAGAGGTTCCTCGGGCGGGTATCGTCCATCGACTGGATCGCGATACCAGTGGCCTAATGGTCGCTGCCAAAACGGTGGCAAGCCAGGTGGGACTGGTTCGCCAGCTTCAGCAGCGCTCTGTTCAGAGAACCTACCTGGCGCTGGCCTGGGGTAGCCCCCGGGTCGGCACGGTGTCCACCCGTTTTGGCCGTGACCCTCGAGACCGGCAGAAGATGGCGGTGCTCGAAGAGGGTAAGGGCAAAGAGGCCGTTACTCGGATAATCGATACGTGTCCGGGGGTACTTTTTGGCCTTCCCGTAAGTCTGGTGAGATGTAAGTTAGAGACCGGACGAACCCATCAGATAAGGGTTCACTTAGAAAGTATAGGGTGTCCTTTGGTGGGAGATCAGACCTATCATCGCCGTACTCCCCACCCAAATAAGATAGGAAAGGGAAAAGAAACCATTTCTCTTCTTGTCCCTGGTCAGGCCTTACATGCCTATCGGCTCGAGCTGGACCACCCGATTTCGGGTCGGGCCATGGATTTCTCCTGCCCGCCGCCGGAGGGGTTTCTTCGCCTATTAAAACTCGCCGGACTTGAGGCTTTCCCATCGATATGACGGACCAGAACCCGAGGATAGACCCCCCTTTTGTACTCCGTTGTGATGCCAGCTATGTGCAAGTTGGTCCGGGAGTCTTCCGAATTGAAAACGTCTTTCCGGATTCCTTTGCGGCCTATCAGACTGTCCGTGCAGGAGGCCACTCTGAGGGGGCGTTTTTAAGTCTGAATCTGGGCACCCATGTTGGAGACGCGCCTGACAGGGTCATACAGAACCGGGAATATCTCGCAAAATGTTGCGCAACAAATTCGGTTTGGCTTAATCAGGTCCACGGGGTTGATGTGGTCGATTTAGACCGCTGGGATGCATTCTCAGGGGGGGGGGTTCCCACCGGCGATGCGGCGGTATCCAGCCGGCCCGGCCAGGGCTGCGCGATTTTGACAGCAGATTGTCTGCCGATTCTGGTCTCCCGAACCGAGGCCCAGTCCTGCCTCGCGATTCACGCCGGCTGGAGAGGGATGCTGGCCGGCGTAATCGAGAGGGGGCTTGAGCGGCTTCTCGAGAGACAAGCGGGGCCTGACCAATGGAGTGTCTGGTTGGGTCCATGTATCGGTGAGCAGATGTTTGAAGTTGGCGCAGAAGTGAGGGAAGCGTTTCTTTCCCGAGATTTACTGTCAGCCTCTGCCTTTTCTCCAAAAGAGGGACAGCCTGATAAATTCATCGCCAATCTTCGGCAGCTCGCCGAAGACCGGATATTTGCCTGGATATCCGCGCACCAACCAATACTGACCGGTAAGTCAGAGATCGATGGCCCGAAGGGGGCATTGAGAATCGCACGCAGTAATGAATGCACCGTGCTCCAAGGAGATCGTTATTTTTCATATCGGCGTGATGGCCAGACAGGCCGTATGGCGAGCCTGATTGCCCGAAGAACGCTTATTTGACACTGCAAATTTCGCTATGCAGAATCGATCGAAAGAGGGTTAGGACACAGGGGAGAATTCTGATGCAACGCGATCAGGAAGAGCGAAAAAAAACCGCCAAGCCGCGCATTCGACCGAGAAAATCTGCGGAGGCTCGCAGTGCAACCTTAAAAGCGCAGGTCAAACCAAAGCGTGAGCCGTCGCCGAGTCCAGCCTCGGCAGCCACACCTTTGGACAGGGCAGGAGCGATACCGAAGCTGCCGAACATGCAGCTCATCCCTGAGAAGATGCAGTCCATTCAGCGCCAGTACCTTGAGGATCTCAGCCGTGTGTTGGTCTCCAAGTCGGAGATGGACAAGATGGCGGCCCAGGATAAGCGTTTTGATAACCCGACCTGGCTTGATTCGTTCTTTACCGGTGTTGCAGCACTCTATGTGCTGAATGCGAAAACACTCAATGCGATGACCGACGCTGTTCAGACCGACCCCAAAACGCATGCACGGCTGAAGTTTATGGTGCAGCAATGGATTGATGCGACATCGCCAACGAATTTCTTCGCAACCAACCCCGAGGTCCAAAAGAAGATGTTGGAGTCCCAGGGAGAGAGTCTCCGATCGGGGATCGAAAACCTGGTGCAGGACATGCGCAAAGGCCGAATTTCACAGACCGATGAAACAGCGTTTGAAATCGGAAAGAACGTCGCTGTCACACCAGGCGAGGTGGTCTTTCAGAACAAGGTTCTCCAGCTCATTCAATACAAACCGACCACTGAAAAGGTTGGTGCGATCCCGATTCTGTTTGTGCCGCCGAGCATCAACAAGTTCTACATCATGGACCTGCAGCAGAGCACCTCTTTGGTGAAGTTCACTGTTGACCAGGGCAATACCCTTTTTCTGGTGTCCTGGATCAATGACCAGGATGAGCACAGTCAGCTGACATGGGATGACTACATCACGGACGGTGTGCTGAAGGCAATCGATGTCGTGCTGGACATCACCGGACAACCCAAGACCAATGTTCTTGGCTTCTGTATTGGCGGGACTATCGCGGCGACTGCCTTGGCCCATCTGGCGGCCCGCCAGGTCGAGAAGGTCAACAGTTTTACCCTGATGACCAGCCTGCTGGATTTTGGCAACACCGGCGTGCTGGACGTGTTCATCGATGAGCAGCACGTTCAGATGCGCGAGCAGCAGCTCAGCAAGGGCGGGCTGATGAAGGGCTCCGAACTCTCAAGCACATTCTCTTTCCTGCGGCCCAATGACCTAGTCTGGAATTATGTGGTCAACAACTATCTAAAGGGTGAAAAGCCGATGCCCTTTGATTTGTTGTACTGGAATTCTGACAGCACGAATCTTCCTGGCCCATTCTTTACCTGGTACCTACGCAACATGTATCTCGAGAATAATCTCGTCAAGAAGAATCGGCTGACAGTTGCCGGACAGAAGATGGATCTCTCCAGAATCACTGTGCCTGTCTATGCCATGGGTGCGCGTGAAGACCACATTGTTCCCTGGGATGCCGCATGGCACTCGGCCCAGGCGCTCGGTGGTCCCAAGCGCTTTGTGCTCGGTGCCAGTGGCCATATCGCCGGATCGATTAATCCCGCTTCAAAAAACAAACGAAACTTCTGGGTTAACGAGGCAGCGGCGAGCAGCCCCGAGGAGTGGCTGGATGGCGCTACCGAGGTTCCCGGCAGTTGGTGGAACGACTGGGCAAAATGGCTTGAACGCCAGCGCGGGGAGATGATCGATGCGCCAGCCCGGATGGGCAACAGCCGCTTTCCTTCGATTGAGGCTGCGCCGGGCAGCTATGTTCGAACACGGGCAGGATCACCTGCCTAACCCATATCAAAACAACAACTCATCAGGAGGAAGACAACATGACACAACGTATCGCATATGTAACCGGAGGCATGGGTGGAATTGGTACATCAATCTGCAGAAAACTGCATGATGCTGGACACAAAGTAATTGCCGGTTGCGGCCCCACGCGTGACGCACAGAAGTGGCTCGACGAGCAGAAGAAAGACGGATACACCTTTTATGCATCGGTCGGTAATGTTGGTAACTGGGATTCAACAGTCGAGGCCTTCAACAAGGTCAAAGCCGAGTTTGGCAATCCCGACATTCTGGTCAACAACGCGGGTATCACGCGGGATGGTCTATTCGTAAGGATGACGCGCGCCCAATGGGATGAGGTGATCGACACCAATCTGAACAGCCTCTTTAATGTCACCAAGCAGGTAATCGACGGCATGATGACCAAGGGATGGGGCCGTATTGTGAATATCTCCTCGGTCAACGGCCAGAAAGGCCAGTTCGGCCAGACCAATTACTCAACTGCCAAGGCCGGTATTCACGGATTCACGATGGCGCTTGCCCAGGAGCTGGCCGCGAAAGGTGTAACGGTGAATACTGTTTCCACCGG
>Ga0255182_1001062_pt1 | contig 15510 bp, 14 predicted proteins | sample Atl_UVDOM_RepA_8_FD_188420 | JGI IMG/M metagenome (GOLD analysis project Ga0255182, IMG submission 188420) | Freshwater microbial communities from Altamaha River, Georgia, United States - Atl_UVDOM_RepA_8d | ecosystem: Environmental > Aquatic > Freshwater > River | place: USA: Georgia...
GTATGGATGGACGCCGGTAGAGCAATACCGAACTTGCGTAAGTTGGCTTCCGTGCGGGGATGGACCGGAAAGACAAGCGGCAGTCGGGACCCAATCTGCGAAAGAGCAGCGACGATGGATCTCAGGTTTTCGGGGTTATCGACATTGGACGGCCGATGTAGGGTGACGACACCGTAGACACCGAGTGAGGCCTTCAGCGCGCTGGTGCCAAAATCGGAACTCGCGACCTCGTCCAGTTTTGCCAACTGGAAGAAAAGATTGTCAATCATCACATGCCCGACGAAATGGATGCGTTCCTTGGCATGCCCCTCCCGCTTCAGATTCTCCACTCCACTCGGCTCGGTGACGAAGAAAAGGTCAGAAATAGAGTCTGTGACAATCCGGTTTATCTCCTCTGGCATCGACATGTCGCCACTGCGCAGGCCGGCCTCCACGTGTGCCACCCGGATGTTCATTTTCTTGGCGACGATTGAACAGGCCAGCGTCGAGTTGACGTCCCCTACCACCATCACCATGTCAGGCTTCGTTTCGTCGCAGTACTTCTCGAAGGCCATCATGATCCGCGCCGTCTGCTCCGCGTGGCTGCCGCCGCCGGCACCCATGTGGAAATTAGGCTGCGGGATGCCCAATTCTTCGAAGAACACGTCGCTCATGCCGTGGTCGTAGTGCTGGCCGGTGTGCACCAGGCGCCAGTCGAAGACCTCTTCGTGCTTCCTGAACTCGCGAATGATCGGCGCTACTTTCATGAAGTTGGGGCGGGCGCCCGCCACCAGCACGATTTTCATTCTTTCCTGGGTCATTGTTCTGGCAATCCTTGTTCAGTCCCTTCGGCATAGCGGATCTTCCCCGCGCCGAACAGGTTCTTGGCTTTCTTTTCCTCGATCATCTCTGCCACCAGCTTGCCCGTTACGCGCTGCCTGCCTTCCGCGAAGGCGTACACCAGCGCGGTGTCGCACAGTGCGTTGATGAGACGGGGCACACCTTCCGAATGTCGGAAGATTTCCAGGATGGCGTCTGGCTGGAAAATGTTCTTGCTGCCCCCTGCGAACTCCAGCCGGTGCTGGATGTATTCGCGGGCTTCCTTGAACTCCAGGGCATCCAGGTGGTAGTCCACCGCAATGCGCTGGGCGAACTGCTCCAGCCGCTTCTGGCGCAGGGTGTCGCGCAGCTCGGGCTGGCCTACCAGCACCAACTGCAGCACCAGGTTCTTGTCCGCATTGATGTTGGAGATAACGCGCAGTTCCTCCAGCGTCTCGGCGTCCATGTTCTGGGCTTCGTCCACGATCAGCACCGTGCGCTTGCCCTTCGCGTACTCCGCAATCAGGAAATCCACGAAAGCCCGGTAAAGCGACACCTTGTCCCTGCCTTCGTGGGGCAGCCCGTAGGCCATCGCTACCCACTGGATAAGTTCGCCGAAGGCCTTGTGGGTGTTCGAGATAAGGCCGACAGAGGTGCGCTCGTCCAGCTGGTTCAACAGCTGCCGGATCAGCGTGGTCTTGCCGGCGCCGATCTCGCCGGTGATGACGATGATCGGGGCGTCGTTGATGAGCCCGTATTCCAGCATGGTCAGCGCCATGCCGTGCTTGCGGCTGCGGTAGAGAAACGACGGGTCTGGCGTCAGTGCGAAGGGCCGCTCACGGAAACCGAAATGTTTCTCGTACATGCCGGCTAGTAGTAGGGCGAGATCTTCTCGCCCGACGCGTTGAGCACGGTGCCGACGATGGGCGCGTCCTTCATGATCTCCATCGTGTGCTCCAGATCGTCGCGCGTGTTCTTGCCATCGCGCAGCACCAGCAGGAAGGCGTCCACGTAGGGCGCGAAGGCAAGCGCGTCATCCGCCGCCAGCACGGGAGGGAGGTCGAACAGCACCATGCGCGACGGATAGCGGGTTTTGAGTTCATGCACCAGGCTGCCCATCGCCGGGGACGACAGAAGCTCGGAGGAATTCTCCAGCGGGCTGCGCCCGGGCATCAGCACCAGGCGTTCGATGCCGGGGTTCACCAACACGTCGCTCATCGGGGCCTTACCCTTCAGGTAGTCACCGATGCCCTTTTCAGGGTTCAGTCCGAAATAGCGATGCACGCTGGGGTTGCGGAGGTCCATGTCCACCAGCAGCACCGTCTGGTTGAGCTCGCGGGCCATGCTCAGCGCCAGGTTCACGGACGTCAGCGTCTTGCCATCGCCCGGCCGCGGGCTGGTGACGGCAAGCGCGTTCCAGCCGCGCGAGGTCATGCGCTGCAGGACCTGGGTGCGCAGCATCTTGTAGGCCGTGAGGCCGGCGCGGTCAGCGTCGCCATAGAGCACGTGCATCGCCTTCAGGTGGCGCGGGTCCAGCTTCGCGACGCGGGTCTTCGAATATTGAATCGTGGTTTCGGGAATCGGCGGGCCTTCGCTCGGCACTGCGGCTGGCATCGCCTGCGCGGCGCGTACCGGCGTCGCGTCCCCTCCTTCGCGCTCTGCTTTCGCCTTTTCCAATGCCTGCTTGATTCGTTCCATCTGCTTGCCCCTTGCCTGCGTGCGATGCGGCGCGCTGCCGCGTTGACCCTGTTGCCTGGTGCGCCGGACCTCAGAAGCCGACGAAGCGCAGCACCCTGAAGAAGAAGACGTCCAGCGGCCCCATCGTGAAGTGGATGACCACCGCACCCAGCACCGCCACCACCGCCGCCGCGATGCCAAGTTTCAGCGCGAGGCTTCCCGTCCAGGCGCCTTTCGCGCCCGCGTCCATGTCCGGGATGATGGCCAGCGGCGGAACGCCCAGCACGCGCGTCACGCCATCGCGACCGTAGAGACGGCTGTCCAGGCTTTCCGCCAGCGCGCCACCACCCACCCCGCAGGCGAGAGACAGAAGCACGCCCAGCAACCCGATGGCGAGCCGGTTCGGGCTCGCCGGCTGTTCCGGAATGACCGGCGGCTCGATCATCGTGAATCGCTCGCCGCGCTGCTTGCTCTCCAGGCTGCTCGCAAGTTCCGCCTCCTGCTTCTTGGCAAGCACTTCCTGATACTTGGCCTGGGCGATCTCGTAGTCCCGCGTCAGCATGCGGTACTGGCGCTCGACTTCCGGGGAGTTCGTGATGCGGTCTTCGAGTTCTGCCAGCTTGGCCTTGAGTCCGGCCTGCTGGCTGCGCACGGAGGCAATGTCCGCATCCGTCGCGGACAGCCGCGCCTGCAGCTGGATGTAAGCCGGGTTGTCCGGCGTGCTCGGCGGCGGCACCACTGGCGCGGCGCTGCCCATGCCGGACAGCTGCGCGCGCAGCGAATCGACCTCGCGCGTCAGGCGCTTCACGTCCGGGTGTTCCGCGGAATACTTCTGGCGCGCCATGCTGAGTTCGGCCTGGGCCTGCTCCAGCTTCATCGCCAGCTCGCCGCCGGCGGCGGCGTCGCCCAGTTGCACCCGCAGGGACTCGATTTCCTTGCGCTTGCTTACGACGTCCGGGTGGCTCGCGCCGTAGCGCGCGGCGAGTGGCGTGAACTCGCTCTCCAGCACCTTCAGACGGTCCGCCGGGCCCAGGATGCGCTGGCCAGTCTCCGACATCAGCTGGGTGGTGGGCTTCTGTTGGGCCAGCTCGGACTCCAGGTACACCCGCTGCTGCATCAGGGACTGCAGCTGCGTGTCGAGTTGGCTGATCTGCACTTCCGTGCGGTTCATCAGTTCCAGGTTCAGGTTCTGCAGTTCAGGCAAGCGCTCGACATTGCCCTTCTTGAACTCCGCAAGCTTGCTCTCAAGTTCGCCCACCGTGTCGCGCAGTTTCTCGGCTTCGCTGGACAGGAAGCCAAGCGTGTCCGCCGACGCCTCCGTGCGCTGTTTCAGGTTTTCGTTCAGGAACAGGCTGGCAATCTCGTTTGCGACTCGCTGCGCCAGCTGCGGGGATTCATTCTCGTACGCAAGTTCGAAGGCGATGGTCGCCTGTACCGCCCTGCCCTGCCTCGGGTCCACGACGTCCGCGCTGATAGGGGTCATGGAGATGTCCTTGCGCATGCCCTCCAGCACCAGTTCCAGCGGTTCACTCTTGCGTTCGTCCGCGTAGAGATCGTACTTCTGGATGATCTCGCTCAGGTTCGCGTTCGTCAGCACGCGCTGCGCGATGACCTGCATGCGCTGGTCCGCGAAGCTGGTGACGAGGGAGCGCACGAGGTCCTGCGGAATTTCCTGCGCCTCGATGAGGATGACCGAGCGGGACTTGTAGATGGACGGCAGTCCGAAGGTCAGCGCAACCGTCACCACCAGCAGCACCACGCCGATGAGCAGCGACAGCGGCAGCCGCCGTTTGATGACTGCGCCGTAATTGGGGCGGAATGTAAGGGCTTCTTCCATCGCGGGTTCCTGGTGCTGGTTTTGCCTTGTGAAATCAATAGCCGCGCAGGAAGCGCGGTTCGCCGTCATAGCTCAGCGTCACGAAGAAGCTATGGTTGTACACGGAGTCCTGCAGCTCGTTCGTGAAGGTGTTGTAGGAGAATCGGTAGTCTGCGCGGATCGAGACTTCGTTAGAGACGCGATAAGACACGTTACCGGACACCATCGCCTGGTCGCGGTTGAGGTCGCCCGCGCGAAACCGGTTGAGGCCGACAGCGACATCCTCGCCTTCGGCGCCGCGCATGTTGTACCCGCCCCGGAAGCCCAGCCTCCATTCGCGGCTGAGGTCTCGGTCCAGCGTCACAATGATGTCGTCTTCCAGTTGCTGGCTGCCACGGATGCTTGGGCTCACGCGGCGCGCGTAATCCAGCCGTGTGCGAAGGTTTTCGAAGGCCTTCTGCACGCTGGCGCTGGCGATAGGTCCGCTGGAGGAGGTCTCATCCTGCTGCGTCACCAGCACGATGCGCGGCGGCGGCCCCAGGTCCAGCGCGAGGAAGCTGGTCTGAAATTGGATGTCGCTGCTGACATAGCCCACCGCGCCTTCGACGCTGAAATCTTCCGTGAACTGGTAGCCGGCGCCTGCCTGCCCGCCGTAGGTGCGCGTCTTGCCGTTGGTGTCCGGGGTTTCGAACTCGCTGGCGAAGGCGGTGGCGAAGAGACGGATGTCGTTGGTAAGCAGGTGCGTGCCGCCAAGCGTGAACTGCTGGAAGGAGAAATCCACCAACTGCCCGTTGCCGGTGTTGTCGAAGCTGACATCCTGGTAGAGATAGCCGGCGTTCAGCGACGTCTGTTCGCTCAACAGGAAGGTCACCGTGGGCTGTGCGGTGATGGTCTCGCGGTTGGAGATCACGTTGCGGTTGCCCGCATCGGTCAGTTCGGTGGAGTTCGTGGAGTCGCGCACAAAATCGAGGTTCGCACCGAACTGCAGCCGTTCCGTGGCGGACCATTGATGTTGCGAACGGGCCGCGTATTCGTCCGCATCCAGATTTTCGCCAATCGCGTAGCGCCGGAAATTGAAGGTGGGTGTGACCGTGGAGCGCCAGTCGCGGCTCTCCGCCCTCAGCACCATGCCGCCGCCATTGTCGAAACCGAGTGCCGCCTCCTGGTTGACCGAACTCCACAGCACATTGTCCGTAGCCCGGGTCCCCACTCGCAGCTGCGGCTGCCACGACAGGTCCAGCGCGCAAGCCAACGGGCTGGCCCCGATACATGCGGTACTCATGGCGGCAAGCATTGCAACGCGCGGCAAGCTGTAGCGGACTTCGGGCACTGGGTTCCGTTCCTGTCCTTACGGCACCACCACCACGTCACCCGGCTGCAGCACGATGTTCTGCGCCAGGTTCTCGCCGCTCTCCACTTCGTTGTAGTTGAAGGGGATGGCGGTCTGGCTGCTGCCCTGGCCGCGCAGGATGACAATCTTCTTCAAGCCCGCGAACTGGGCGGTGCCGCCAGCGAAGGACAGTGCCTGCATGACGTTGGTTTCGTCCGTCATGATGAGCGGGCCCGGGCGGTTGACCTTGCCCACCACGTAGGCCTTGTTGCCGGCGATTTCCTTGACCATCACGGTGGCCACGACGTCCGGAATGAATTCCTCGATCTTCTTGATGAGGTCCTGCCGCACGTCTTCGACGGAGCGGCCCGTGGCCTGCACGTCGCCGGCGAGCGGGAAGCTGAATTTGCCGTCCGGGCGCACCAGTACTTCCATCGTGAGGTCGGGTTCCTTCCACACGGAAACGATCAGCAGGTCGCCGGGTTTGACCTGGTAGTCGGCGCCGGCCTCCTGAGCGCTGGCGAAGCTGGCGCAGGCGAGAAGTGCGAATGCGGCCAGTGCCAGCGCACTCGCTCGGGGAAGCTTGATCATCATGCGGGTCTCCACACTACAGTTTTGATTTCGTGGGCGGCGGGGCGGTTTCCGCCCGGCGCGCACCGTCTTTGTACATTTCGCCATGGCTCGAAGCGCGGGGCTGGCTGTGCACGTTGCCACCCGGCGGCGTTACGCGAGCGGGCGCCACCCTCACCCGCGCTGCGCGCGGCCTCTCCCGGGGTCGGGAGAGGCGAAGACTGGAGGGTTCGCCCTGTTCATGTTCGATCCGGGGGCGTGCCAACCGCCAACGCGAGACCGAGTTTCTCGCTCGCATAGCGCCGGGCGGCGGTGTATGTGGCGAGAAGTTCCGGCACCGATGTCAGCGCTTCGCGCAGGATGCCAAGACGAACGTCCGAGTCCGGGTAGTCGTGCGCCATGCGATTGCGCAATGCGCGCAACTCCATCCAGCGCGCGGCCGAGCCCACGATACCCAGCCGCTCCAACTGGTTGAGCTTGTCGATGTAGGCGCTCTCCACAGGCAGCTCGCCTCCCGCTTCCAGCAGGGTCGGCAACAAACGTCCGCCCAGCGCGTCCTGCATCCGCATGTAACGATACAACAGCAAATCGAACAAATCGGCGTCGGTCGGCGAGGGTGCGGCCACCCGGTCGACGGTCAGGGGCCCGCTGCCCGCAACAGCCTTGCCAGCATCGGCCAGCCAGGCGGCCAGGCGGGCGCACTGCTCGAATTGCGTCTGCAGCCGCAGTTCCATGGGCTTCACCGTCACAGATGAACCCCCTGTGCGCGCGCGACCTCGAAAATCGGCAGCTGCCGCTGGTCGCCCCGCCGTTTCACCACCACGTCTATCTTCTGTTCGCCCAATGCCATGTACAGCGCACCGAGGAAGCGGCGCTCCGCGTCCCAGCTGGCCTCCGGCGTATCGAGGTCGGTCTCGATGTACAGATCGATGTCGCCACCACGCCGCGTATCGTCCACCCGCGAGCCGAACAGCCACACGTCGGCGTCCTGCCCGAAACAGCGTCGGGCAGTGTCGCGGATGGTGTCGACCTGGGTTGGCGTGAGGCGCATGGGGCTTCGGCTCGGCGCTATCGTGAAAGATGTTCGCCTCTCCCGCCCAGGGAGAGGCCGGCCGCGCAGCGGACGGGTGAGGGTCGCGTCGGACTGGCGCCGCGCCACCTGAAGCTCCTCTCACCCGCCGGCTTCGCCGTCGACCTCTCCCGCAGGCGGGAGAGGTGAGGATCTTCGCCGCTCCTGCACGCGGGCGTGGTGAAGGATGTTGGGCTTCCTGCGTCAGCCCAACCTACGGGGTTCGGGTTATGTCCAGCCTGCTGCGGAGGCATCGTCCTCAGGCCCGCTTGTACTTGTCTTCGAAGCGCACGATGTCGTCTTCGCCGAGGTAGGCGCCTGACTGCACTTCGATGATTTCGAGCGGGATGGAGCCCGGGTTCTCCAGCCGGTGTGTCTCTCCCAGCGGGATATAGCAGCTCTGGTTCTCGCTGAGCAGGAAGGTCTTCTCGCCGCTCGTCACCTTCGCCGTGCCCTTCACCACTATCCAGTGTTCCGCACGGTGGTGGTGCATCTGCAGCGAGAGGGAGGCGCCCGGCTTCACCGCGATGCGTTTCACCTGGAAGCGCTCGCCCGCGTCCACGCCCTCGTAGGTGCCCCATGGGCGGTACACCCGCCGGTGCATCAGCCGCTCCTCGCGGCCTTGCTGGGCGAGCCAGTCGACGATGGCCTTCACGTCCTGCGCGCGCTGCTTCGGCGCGACCATCACGGCGTCCGGCGTCTCCACGATCACGAGATCCTCGCAGCCCACCGCGGCCACCAGGCGCGATTCGGCGAAGATGAGGTTGTCGTGGCTGTCGATCGCGCAGACGTCGCCGCGAGTGACGTTGCGGCTATCGGATTTCTCGGACACCTCCCAGATGCTCGACCAGGAGCCGACGTCGCTCCAGCCGGCGTCCAGCGACACCACGGCGCAGCTGGCCGGGTCGGCCGCGGCGATGCGCTCCATCACGGCGTAGTCGATCGAATCACTGGGGCAGGCGGCAAAGGCCGTCTTGTCCAGGCGGTAGAACTCGCCGTCGAGGCTGCCGGCGGCCACCGCCTGGCGGCACGCGGCGAGGATTTCGGGCTGGAAGCGCTCGATGGCCGCGAGCCACACGCTGGCCTTCATCAGGAAGATGCCGGCATTCCAGCGGTACTGGCCGCTGGCGAGGTAGCCCTCCGCGACGGCCTGGCTCGGCTTTTCCTTGAACGCCGCGATGGCGTTGACCGCGGGCTCGTCGTTGCCCAGCGCGGCGCCGAGCTGGATGTAACCGTAGCCGGTCTCGGGGTTAGTCGGCACCACGCCGAAGGTCACCAACCTGCCGGCCTCCGCGTGGCGGCTGCCCGCGGCAACCGCGCGCTGGAAGGCCGCGGCATCCTGCACGAGGTGGTCGGCCGGCATCATCAGCAGCAGCGGGTCCGCACCGTTCTGCGAATAGCACAGCGCGGCGCAGGTCAGCGCAGGCGCGGTGTTCCGGCCGACGGGCTCGAGGATGATCCGCTCGAACGGGTGCCCGATCTGCCGGGCCTGCTCACCGACGAGGAAGCGATGCTCCTCGTTGCACACCACCACCGGTGCCTGCAGCCCGGCCAGCGCCTCCTGGCTTACGCGCTGCAGGGTGCCCTGCAGGAGCGTGGCGCCGGGCGTCACGGCCAGGAACTGTTTCGGATAGTGCCCACGGGACAGCGGCCACAGGCGGGTGCCACCACCGCCGGCCAGGATGAGAGGGATGATTTGCATGCTTGCTGAGTGTCTCACTGGTCCTGTTGAGGAAAGTCACCGGGCGTCAGGGTTTACACGCATATATATGAATCGGAGCCTGTCCGGCGAACATGACAAATCATAGGGCCGAATCAAGAAAATCTCTGCAAGCATCTAATAAATCGCCGATTATACACAGGAGCGTCGGGCGAGAATCGCTATAAGCTTATTAATCGCTTTAACACATTGCGCCCGCGTGCGGGGCGCCGCCTCTCCCTGGGCGCGGGCCATTGGAACCCGATCAAATGACATGTCTGTGACAATACTTCGGACTATAGGGGGAGTGCCGGGGGAAAAGGTATCCTCAGCCGGTAACCGATCACAGGAACAGCGGGACAGGCCGCGCGCTGAACGCGCGGCGCCACCCGGGCAAACGGACGGCCGCTGGCCCGGACGGACGTCACGCGGATTTAACGCGCAAGCTCCAGACTGAATACCGGACCCTCGCGCCCAGGCAAGACGCATGCGCCTCCTCCCCACCCTGCCCGCCTGCCTCGCCCTCTCGCTCGCCGCCCACGCTGCGGACGACTGCGCGGGCCGCGCGCGGCTCTGGCAGGAAATCAATGTGGGTTCAGGTCTCTATACAGAGCGGGCGGTCGCCAGCACGCCGCTGATGCTGCGCGTGCCGGTGGGCGCGGACGGGGAACTCGCCGCCGAATGCCTGCGCCTGGAAGGTTTCGACCCAGCCGCGTCGATGCAGGCAGAGTTCGAGCGGGCTCGCGCATGCGGGGCCGAGGCCCGGCGCCTCCGACTTGCGAAGGCCGGCGGCGATGGGGCTCGCATCGGCGGCACGGTGGACGACGACGCGTGGCGCGATTGCCTGCGGCAGGAGGTCGAGGTTCAGATCCTGCCGGCGGAATGAAGCGCCGCGTTCAGGACGCCGTCACCTGCGGCTGGTACTTCATCGACAGGTAATCCTGCAGCGCGCTGCGCAGTTCGTGCTCCGCCACCGGCCGTCCACAGACCTCGGCCAGTCGGGCCTGCACCATGCGCGGGTGGCTGCCGGCGAGGTCCAGCAGTTCGAGATCCTCCGCTTCGAAGGCCGGCGCTTGCCGTCCGGTGAACGCGCTCACCAGCATGACGAACTCGCGCGCGTTCACGCCGAAGTTGGACGCGATGTCGGGCCCCAAATCGGCCAGCGCGCGGAAGTAGGTGCGGTCGTCGAGACCTTCGCCCAGTAGCGGCGAGAGCTTCGACAGGCCCACCTGCAGCAGATAGCGGAAGATGTCCGCCTCCTTCGCGTGCAGGCGTCGCGCCATGACCTTGATGCGGCCGTAGTCGGACGTATTGATGCGGATGGAGACGCTGCGCTTGGCGTTGTCGTGGATCGGGGCGGCTTCGCCCGATACCGGCGCGAAAGCCCTTCCGTCCATGGGTTCTTCGATTTTTTGTGCCATACCGTCCTCCTGCCTGGGTCTGGCCTGCGTTCCCGCCTGTCGAGGACGGCCGCGGCGGGAACTCCGCGGCCGGTGGCGCTTCAAGCCGGCCGGCTGTGCCACCCGGCTTTTTTACGCTCGTTATTGTGCTTGTGGTTCAGTCGCCGCCTTCAGGTTGCCGGTGCGCACCTGGTCCAGCATTTTCTGTTCGTACTCCTGCACGAGGTTCTCGACTTCCACCCGCTTGAAGCCGGTGAAGGGCTCCTTGCGGAGCAGGCCGTCCCAGGGACCTTCGCGATCGAATTCGGCCAGCACTTCGCGGTTCAATTCGTAGAGCGCCAGATTCTTGCGCTCGGCGTCCGCCAGTTCCCGCGTCGTCGCGGCGAGATTCGTCTCGAGCTCCGCGCGCGCCGCCTCGGTTTCACGCTGCTGCTGCGCCAGCACCTTGTATTTGCCCACCACGTCCTTCAGCTGCGCCGTGGTGCGTTCCAGCCGCTGCTCGGTGCGGCCCAGCGTCGCCTTGACGCTGGCCGTCTCGCGCCCGGCCGACTCGAGGTCCGCCGTAGTGCTTGCAAGCTCGCGCTCGCCGCGGCCCACGTCTTTCTTGAGCTTCGCGTTCTCCGCGCGCAGCTTCGCGATTTCCGCGTCCAGCAGGGTCTTTTCCTGCGCAAGTTGCCGCAGCAGGCCCTGCGCGCGGGCCAGGGCCTGGGCCGCCTGGTCGGCCTGCTGGGCGGGCGCCGCGAAGCTCGTCGCCAGCACGCCGCAGGCCAGTAGCAGTGTCAGTCGCTTCACCCTCAGAACCTCGTGCTCAGTTCGAGATGGATGTTGTCGATGCCGAGCGGCGCGAGATCGATCTCGTCCACGCTGTAATAGCGCATGCGCAGCCAGGTGTTGCTGGCGATGCCGTATTCGCCGATCAGCGCGAAGCCCTTGGCGTCCGTGCCGCCAAGGTGGAAGTTGGAATCCGTGTAGCCGTCGAGCACGGCGTCGCGCTCCAGGTGGCGATAGAAGGCGCCGAGGTGCCAGTCGCCCAGCTTCCTGATCTCCGGGTAGCCCACGTCGAACTGCAGCGTCGAGGCGTTCGTCTTCTCGTCGACGGCCACGCCGGTGCGGTCGAGGATGTCGCCCCCGTCGTAGCCGATGTTCTTCGCAAGATCGACCGTCAGCCAGATGTCCACCGGGCTGAAGTGCGAGTAACGGAATTCAGCGTTGAGGTTGACGATGGTGAAGTCCGACGCCAGGCCGAACAGCGTGGGGTCGCCCGCGACGTTGAACTTGATCGGGTACATCGTGTTGCCCTTCACGAGCTGCCCAGGCGCCGTCCAGTCGAACAGCGTGCTGCCCGCGGGACCGTTCGGGTTGAACTTGCCGACGACGTTCGTGTAGTCGAACAGCGCGAGGCCGGCCTTGGCCGACCACGGGCTCCTGAAGCGGTGCTCGAGGCCCAGCTGTCCGCCCAGCAGCCACTTGTCGTTCGAGGAGCCGTCGTCGAAGGCGAGTTCGTCGTCCAGCATCGGCAGTGCGGCCAGCGTCATCCACACGCCGCTATCACGCGTCAGCCCGCCAGACTCGCTGCCGTCGAGGTTGAAGCGCCAGGTGCCGGTCGTGCTGAAGCCTTCGACCTGCAGGTCGTTGTCCCACACCATCTCGGTCAGGGTCATGAACGGCACCGGGAAGCGGCCCAGCTGCGCCGACAGCCACTCGTAGTTGCTGTCCGTCATGTCGCGCCAGCGGATGTAGCCGCGGTCGAGACCGATGGTGTAGCGGTTGAAATCGTTGCCCGCGTTCTGCTGCATCGTCAGCGGGTTCTCGAGGTTGCCGGTCGAGATACGGGCGATGGCCTGGATGTCGTCGTTGACCTGGGCTGTGAAGCCGTAGCGGAAGCGGAAGCGCACGCGGTCGCGGTCTTCGGTCGTGTTCAGGAAGGTGTTCGGCCCGGTGATGCTGCCCGCGTCGTTGATCGAGCGGAAATCGGGATAGGAGAACGGCTGGTTCTCGTCACCGTACATGTCGTGCTGGTAGCGCACGCGGAAGTCGCCGCCCAGGGTGAAGCGGTTGACCCAGTCCGGCAGCGCGTCCTTGGTGCCCCACTTCTCTTCCTTCGCCGTCGCGGCCACGTCCTGCATGACTTCCTGGCGCAGCTCGGCCTTCACTTCCTGGCGGATTTCGTCCTTCACGAACTCGGGCACGTAGGGAACGCGCACCACCTTCTTGCCGTTGGCGGCATTCGGCACGGGCTCGGTGACCACCTGCGCGGGCTCCGTCGCGGCCTGCACGCGCGCCTTCGCGGAGGCCTCCTTCTTGAGCTTGTCCGCCTGCTCCGGGCTCAGCACCTTCTGTTCCACCAGCGCATCGACGAGATTGACGATCGTGTTCTTCAGTTCCAGCAGTTCGGTGCGCTGGTCGGGGGCGGTGTTCGCCAGCGTGCTGCCGCTCGCGAGCGCAAGGCAGAGCGCGAGCGCGACGGGTCGGGGGCGCGGCAAACGTGGGTTCATCTGTTTCTTCACTGGCTGTCCGTGGGAGAAATGTTGTGTTTCATCGCTCAGGAGCGCGACGTGATCTGGAGGCGAATCGGCTGCGGCAGGTCGGCCGGCGGCGCCTCGGACATGCGCACGCCGGCGCCGAGCGCCCGCTCGATGGCGGCGTCCACGCCCGCGTTGCCGCTGCCGCGCACGATCTCGCTGTCCTTGATGCTGCCGTCGTCGTCCACCCAGATGCGCACGACCACCGCGTAGCGTCCGCTGCGCACTTCCTCGACGTTCGAGAGCACGCGTTGCAGCTCGCGCGACAGCACGCCGGCGTACCAGGCCTGCGGGTCGCCCGCGCCGCCGATGAGACCGCGCCCGCCCTTCTTCGCGCGCAGGCCGAAGCCGTCCGCGCCGGCCACGCCGTCGGCATCGAGGCCGAGATCCTCGCCGGGCGGCGGCTCGTCGCTTTCGGGCGTATCGGCGACGGGTTCCGGCTCCGGCTCGGGCACGTCGACCTGTTCTTCCGGCTCGGGCGGCGGCTCTTCCATCTCGGGCGGCGGCGGCGGGGGCGGCGGTGGCTGCACGATGGATATCTGCTGGACTTTCGGCGGCTCGGGCGCCTTGGTGCCGGACAGCGACGACACGGCAAACCAGATCACGGCCGCGAAACCCACGAGGATGACGCCGGCGCCCACCCAGGGCACCCAGCGACGACCGCCGCTGTCGATATCGTCGTCTTCTTCGCGCACGGGCTTACTTCACCAGCTTCTGGGTGACGAGGCCGACCTGGCTGATGTTGAGCCGGCCCAGCATGTCCAGCACGTCCATCACCATCTGGTACTGCACGGTCGAGTCGCCCTTCACCACCACCGGCAACTCGGGATCGGCCGCGCGGAAACCCGCCAGCCGCGATTCCAGCTCCTGCATCGTCACCGGGTAGGTGTCGAGAAAGAGTTGCCCCTGCGCGGTGATGGTCACCGCCTTGGTCTTGGGTTCCGCCAGGCTCGGCGCGTTGCTCGCCTTCGGCAGGTTGACCTTCACGCCCTGCACCGAGGCCGTGGTCATGATGATGAAGATGATCAACAGCACGTACGCCAAGTCGAGCATCGGCGTGATGTTGATGTCGTCGTACGGCTCGTTGTCTTCCTTCGCGGCGCCAGCCATCGCTGCCTCCTCCGGCCTAGTGGCCGAATTCCTCGACGACTCGCGCGGTCAGTTCGTCCGCGTACACGTGCATGTCCGCGGAGAGTTCCTTGACCTTAGAACCGAGGTAGTTGTAGCCAAACAGTGCAGGGATGGCGACGCCGAGGCCCGCCACCGTCGCGAGCAGCGCGGCGGCCATGCCGGGCGCGATGGCGTTGATGTTCACGTCGCCGCTCGCCGCGATGGACGCGAAGGTCACCATCACGCCCACCACCGTGCCGAACAGACCGATGAAGGGGCCGCCCGAAATGGCGATGGTCAGCAGCACCATCAGTGCGTTCATCTTCTGTTGCTGGCGCACCATCACGGCGTCCATCGCCGCGCGTATCGAGCCCATGGCCTTTGCATCCAGGCCGTTGGCCGCGCCGCCGTCCGTCGGCTCGCGGCGCTTGCGGACTTCCTCGAGCGCCTGGCGGTAGACGTGGAACAGCGGCGAGATGCCGTAGCGCTTCTCCTTGTCCACCAGCGCCATGATCCCGTCGGCGCCTTTCCCGCCGATCGCGAGCTGGCCGTAGGCGCGCAGGAAGCGGTTCGAGGCGGCACGCGCGCGCGACAGGAACAGGGCCTTGCTGAACATGACCAGCATCGCGACGAGCGCCATGAACGCGCAGATCCCGATCACCACTTGCTCGACGATTGCATCCTTGGAGCCGAACACGAACTGGAAAATGGTGCCGAAGTGACCGCCGTGCGCCTCGCCTTCTCCCTCGCCCGCCGCGTCCGCGGCCTGGTCCGCGCCGTAGGTGACGATCGCATCGTTGCGCTCGCCCTGGATCGCCGCTTCGAACAGCACCCACTCCGGGCTGCGCGCGACGGTGGAAATCTTCAGCTCGTCGAGGTCCGCCGCGAGCAGGCCGCTGCCGTCTGCGCCACCGCCGACGCTGATAGGACCCGCCATGTCCACGCCGCTGATTGCGGCCGCGCCGGCCTGCGCACCGTTGACGAAAAGCTTCGCTTCGCTCGCGCCGAAAGTGACGGCGACGTGCGCCCAGGTGCCGGCGGTGAGCGGCACGCCGCCCGCGATTTCGACGTCGCCATAACGCGCGACCAGGTTGGTGCCGTTGACGAGCAGCGACGCGCGTCCACCCGGCGTCTGCCGATCCATCAGGTAGGCCGGCGCTTCGGTCGGCGCCGCGACGCGCACCCACGTCGAGAAGGTCCAGCCGTTGGCGGCCGTCGCCGCCAGCGCTCCGTTGTCGGCAATCGCGAGCGCCTGAGTGCCCGGCAGGGTGATGCCGGCGCCGATGATCGACGCGGGATTCGGGAAGGCTTCACCGGCCGTGACGCTCGTCGCGTAAGCGGTGCTGTCGACCGGCAGACCCTGCGCTTCGTTGAAATGGAAGCTCGCCGCGGTCGCGACGTCGTAGCTCTGGCCGGGTTCGTCGGCTTTGACCGCCGCGCCGTTGCCGAAATAGAGGTAGAGCTTCTCCTCGGTGGACTGCGGGTTGAGTACCGGCAGCTTGACCCACACGAAGGCCAT
>Ga0255182_1001063_pt1 | contig 15501 bp, 13 predicted proteins | sample Atl_UVDOM_RepA_8_FD_188420 | JGI IMG/M metagenome (GOLD analysis project Ga0255182, IMG submission 188420) | Freshwater microbial communities from Altamaha River, Georgia, United States - Atl_UVDOM_RepA_8d | ecosystem: Environmental > Aquatic > Freshwater > River | place: USA: Georgia...
AGGGCTTCCAGTCGTCGAAGAACGAGGCGGCGGCAAGCTTTGGCGATGACCGGATTTTCATCGAGAAGTTTGTGACCCAACCGCGCCACATCGAAATTCAGGTGCTGGCCGACAAGCACGGAAATTGCGTCTATCTGCATGAGCGGGAATGCTCGATCCAGCGCCGGAACCAGAAGGTGATTGAAGAGGCGCCCTCGCCCTTCCTGGATGAGGCGACGCGCAAGGCGATGGGCGAGCAGGCCTGCGCCTTGGCCAAGGCGGTGGGCTATACCAGCGCTGGCACGGTGGAGTTCATCGTGGACGGCAACCGCAATTTCTATTTCCTGGAAATGAACACCCGTTTGCAGGTGGAACATCCGGTGACGGAACTCATCACCGGGGTGGATCTGGTGGAGCAGATGATCCGCGTGGCGAATGGCGAGCCTTTGCCCTTCAAGCAGGAGGATCTGAAGATCAACGGCTGGGCGATGGAAAGCCGTTTGTATGCGGAAGATCCCTATCGCAACTTCCTGCCCTCGATCGGCCGTCTGACCCGCTATCGCCCGCCTGTTGAGGGCAAGACCGAGCGGGGCGGGATCGTGCGCAATGATACCGGCGTCTATGAGGGCGGCGAGATTTCCATGTATTACGATCCGATGATCGCCAAGCTGTGCACCTGGGCGCCGAGCCGGGCCGAGGCGATCAACGAGATGCGGCTGGCGTTGGACACGTTCGAGGTGGAGGGCATTGGCCACAACCTGCCCTTCGTGGGGGCGGTGATGGACCATCCGCGGTTCCAGTCGGGCAATATCACCACGGCGTTCATTGCCGAGGAATATCCCGAGGGCTTCCAGGGGGCGGTTCTGGACGGCGATACGCTGGCGCGGGTTGCCGCCTCGGCTGCGGCGATGAACCGGGTGGCAGAGATCCGGCGCACGCGGATCACCGGCACCATGGACAACCACGAGCGCCGGGTGGGCGATGATTGGGTTGTGACGCTGCAAGGCGTGGAACACGCGGTAAAGATCGCCGCCGATCATGCCGGATCGACCGTGACCTTTGCCGATGGCAGCACGCGGCGGGTGACGTCGGACTGGACGCCGGGCCAGCCTTTGGCGCGGGTGATGGTGGATGGCACGCCTTTGGTGATGAAGGTGGGCAAGATCTCGGGCGGGTTCCGGCTGCGGCTGCGGGGCGCGGATCTGAAGGTGCATGTGCGCACGCCGCGTCAGGCGGCTTTGGCCAAGCTGATGCTGGAAAAACTGCCCCCCGATACGTCGAAGTTCCTTTTGTGCCCGATGCCCGGTCTGGTGACCAAGATCATGGTCGAGGTGGGCGACGAGGTGCAGGAAGGTCAGGCCTTGGCCACGGTTGAGGCGATGAAGATGGAAAACATCCTGAAGGCCGAGAAGAAGGGCGTGGTCCGGGCCGTGAAGGCGGCGGCCGGGTCGAGCCTGAAGGTCGATGATGTGATCATGGAGTTCGAATAAGGTGGCCGAGGCGCGCCAGACCTTGCCCGAAGGCCCCGTGACAGGCTGGGGGCGGCAGGCCGCCCCTTGCCCGGCTAGGGCTGGTTTGCGCGCCGCGCCTGTTCTTCCTGCCGCCGCAGGGGGAACTTTTCAATGGCCGCCACGATCTCGCGCACGTCCCAAGGCAAGGGTTTGCGAATGACCGGCTTCAGGTCCTTTTCCATCAGCACAAGGCTGAAGCCGCGCGGGCGCAGCTTTTGGCGCAGCGCCGATTTGCCCGCAGGGTCAGTGTCGGTGATGACCACCACATCGCGCAGGTCAAGCGCGGCAAGGTCGCGTTCAATGAGCTCCATCTGCCGGATGAAGGTGGGGTCTGCCGGGCTGTCGGCAAAGACGACAACGGGGCGGCGCTGGAACATCAGCGCGTCAAGATCAACCTCGCTGGCCGGAATGGGGCCGACGGCGGGGCGGTCTTGTGGGGCGGTCTCATTGGCCGGTTCGGCAGGTGTTTCCGCCCAAAGCGGGGCGGCAATCAGCGAGAGCAAAAGCAGGGGGATGATCGGTTTCATGGCACCTCCACCCCAGATATAGGCGCGGGTTGCGCCGATACCAATGTGAATTCAGGGCGGAAAAGATCCGCTGGACCGAAGGATGACGACGATGACCGAAGATCTGAACGCATGGCGCGCATTGGCGGCCAAGGAGTTGAAGGGCGCGGACCCCGATAGCCTGGCCTGGAACACGCTGGAGGGCATCACCGTCAAGCCGCTTTATACCGCTGCCGATGTGGCGGGCCTGCCGCAGATGGGCGAGTTGCCGGGGATTGCGCCCTTTACCCGTGGGGTGAAGGCGACGATGTATGCGGGCCGGCCCTGGACGATCCGGCAATATGCCGGGTTTTCGACGGCGGAGGAATCGAACGCCTTTTACCGCAAGGCGCTGGCGGCGGGTCAGCAGGGCGTGTCGGTGGCCTTCGATCTGGCGACGCATCGGGGCTATGACAGTGACCACCCGCGCGTGGTGGGCGATGTGGGCAAGGCCGGGGTGGCGATTGACAGCGTTGAGGACATGAAGATCCTGTTCAACGGGATTCCGTTGGAAAAGGTCAGTGTTTCCATGACGATGAACGGCGCGGTGATCCCGATCCTGGCCAATTTCATAGTGACGGGTGAAGAGCAGGGCGTGCCGCGTGCCGCCCTGTCGGGGACCATTCAGAATGACATTCTGAAAGAGTTCATGGTGCGCAACACCTATATCTATCCGCCAGAACCGTCGATGCGGATCATCGCGGATATCATCGAATATACCTCGGCCGAGATGCCGAAGTTCAACTCGATCTCGATCTCGGGCTATCACATGCAAGAGGCCGGGGCCAATCTGGTGCAGGAATTGGCCTTTACGCTGGCCGATGGGCGGGAATACGTCCGCGCGGCGATTGCGCGGGGGATGAATGTTGATGATTTCGCAGGGCGGCTGTCGTTCTTTTTCGCCATTGGCATGAATTTCTTCATGGAGGCGGCCAAGCTGCGGGCGGCGCGGATGCTGTGGACGCGCATCATGCAAGAGTTCAAGCCGCAAAAGCCGGGCAGCCTGATGCTGCGGACCCATTGCCAGACGTCGGGCGTCAGTTTGCAAGAGCAGGACCCCTATAACAACGTGATCCGCACCGCCTATGAGGCGATGGCGGCGGCCTTGGGCGGCACGCAGAGCTTGCACACCAATGCGCTGGATGAGGCGATTGCCTTGCCGACCGAGTTTGCGGCGCGGATTGCGCGGAATACCCAGTTGATCTTGCAGGAAGAAACCGGGATCACCCATGTCGTCGATCCCTTGGCCGGGTCTTACTATGTTGAAAGCCTGACCCATGAGCTTGCCGAAAAGGCCTGGGCGCTGATCGAAGAGGTTGAGGCGATGGGGGGCATGACCAAGGCGGTGGCCTCGGGCATGCCGAAGCTGCGGATTGAGGAATCCGCCGCCCGCCGTCAGGCGGCGATTGACCGGGGCGATGAGGTGATCGTGGGGGTCAACAAGTACAAGCTGGCCAAGCAGGACCCGATCGACATTCTGGATATCGACAACATGGCCGTGCGCGAGGCGCAGGTGGCGCGGTTGAAGGCCACCCGCGCGGGCCGTGATGAGGCGGCCTGTCAGAAGGCTTTGGCGGAACTGACCGCCCGTGCCGAGAAGGGTGGCAACCTGCTGGAAGCGGCCGTTGAGGCCGCCCGTGCGCGGGCAAGCGTTGGGGAGATTTCGGACGCCATGGAAAAGATCTTTGGTCGCCATCGGGCGGAAGTCAAAACCTTGGCCGGCGTCTATGGCGCGGCCTATGAGGGCGATGCGGGGTTCGAGGCGATCCAGAAGGACGTTGAAGCCTTTGCCGAGGAAGAGGGCCGCCGCCCGCGGATGCTGGTCGTCAAGATGGGCCAAGACGGGCATGACCGGGGCGCCAAGGTGATTGCCACGGCCTTTGCCGATATCGGCTTTGACGTGGACGTCGGCCCCTTGTTCCAGACCCCGGAAGAGGCGGCGCAGGATGCGGTGGACAATGACGTGCATGTCATCGGGATTTCCAGCCAAGCCGCAGGCCACAAGACGCTTGCGCCCAAGCTGATCGAGGCTTTGAAGGCCAAGGGGGCGGGCGATATTCTGGTGATCTGCGGCGGGGTTATTCCGCAGCAGGATTACGATTTCCTGATGCGCGCAGGCGTGAAGGCGATCTTCGGGCCGGGGACGAATATCCCGGACGCGGCGCGCAACATTCTGGGGCTGATCCGCGCGGCGCGGGGCTGAGAGCGTTCCGGAAAGCAAAAAAGCCGCCCGTCCAAGGGGCTGGCGGCTTTTTCATGGCTGTGGTGCCGGTCAGGCGGCTTTGGCCGGGCTGACCTCGGCCGCGCTGGTCTGGGTGGCGTGTTTCAGCACCAGATAGCCCACCACCGCCGACAGGAACGAGCCCGACATCACGCCAAGGCGCACCATGTTCATCATCTGATCGCCCTCGAAGCTGAGCGAGCCGATGAAGAGGGACATGGTAAAGCCGATCCCGGCGAGCATCGACAGGCCCCAGACCATCATCCAGTTCACCCCATGCGGCAGCTTGGCCAGCCCGGACTGACCACAAGCCAGGTCGCGCCAAAGACGCCGATCTGCTTGCCGATGAAGAGGCCCGCCGCGATGCCCAAGGGCAGGGGCGACAGGAAGTCGGCCAGAGAGATGCCCGACAGGTCGATCCCGGCATTGGCCAGCGCAAAGACCGGGGCGATGAAATAGATCACATAGGGGTGCAGGTTGTGTTCCAGCGAATGGAGCGGCGACTTGCCGAAGCGGTCCTTCAAGGGAATGGTGAAGGCGGTGATCACGCCCGCCACCGTGGGGTGGATGCCGGATTTCAGCACCAGAAACCACATGACCGCGCCCAAGAGCATGAAGGGCGCGATGCGGTGGGTGCCGCGCAGGTTGAGGAAGATGAGACCCGCCAGCGGCACCAGCGCCATGCTGAGATAGCCGGTGTCGACGCCAGAGCCGTAGAAGAGCGCGATGATGAGGATGGCGCCCATGTCATCGAGAATGGCCAGCGTCAGCAGGAAGATCTTCAGGGCCGAGGGGATGCGCTTGCCCAAAAGCGCCAGCACGCCGACGGCAAAGGCGATGTCGGTCGCCGCCGGGATGGCCCAGCCCGAGGCAAGTTCAGGGTTGCCGCGGGTGATGGCCAGGAACACCAGCATCGGCGCCACCATGCCGCCCACGGCCGCCAGGCCCGGCAAAAGCACGTCGCGCGGGTTCTTCAGGCGGCCTTCGACCATCTCGCGCTTCAACTCCAGCCCGATGAGGAAGAAGAACATCGCCATGAGACCGTCGTTGATCCACAGCAAGAGCGGCTTTTCCAGCCCGACGCCACTGATCAGCAGCGAGATCTTGGTGTTGAGAAAGCCGTAATAGGCGCCCGAAAGCCCGCTGTTGGCGAAGATCAGCGCCAGCACGGCGGCAAGGATCATCAGGACGCCGGCGAAGGCTTCGTGCTTGAAGAGACGGGTAAGGGCATTGCCGCCCGGTTGGGGATTGGCCATGGTCTGGCTCCTTATGTCGAAGGGGTCAGAGGTCAACCTGGGGGGCTGTATCCTCGGGTTGGGGGGGAAGGGGAGGCGGGGCAGGCGCATCCGGTTTGCGGCGGATCAGGATATCTCCGTTCTCCAGCCGTTCGGGGGCCTGATAGTTCGTCAGGTCGTCGACAAGCGCCAGAAGCTCCAGCATCCGGGGCTGAAGGTCTTTCAGCGCCGGTTCCAGATCGGACAGGGCCTTGCCCATTTCATCAAGGGTTGGCTCCATCTCGGCCATCAGCCCCTTGAGCAGGAGCTTGGCCCCTTCTTCCATGAGGCTGAACCCCTCTTCCACCTCATCGGTGGCGGGGGGGTCTTGCGCCCAGAGGGGCGCGGCGCAAAGGCTTGCGCAGCAGGAAAGAACGACGGCCAGACGCTTCATGCCCGGGATATGGGAGCAATTCACAGAGTTTTCAATTGACGGGAAGGTCAATTGTCACCGGAAAATGGTCGGATGCGGTCAAAAGTGCGTCGCGCAGTTCAGGCACCGCCATGACGGCGGGGTCGTTGAACGGGTGCCAGATGCGCCAGTCGGGCTGGCGGGCGGCCAGATCGGGCGAGACCATGATGAAATCGAGAAGCGCCTCGAAGTAGCGCTTTTGCGGGGCCATCCAGAAACGCGCGGTCGAGGGCGAGATGCCGGTCTTTTGCGCCAGTGCCATATGGGCGTGGGGATCATAGAGGTGCATCTCGGGGCCGGAGTTGAGGCCAAGGACGACTTCCACCCCGGAATGGCCGAAGAGCTTTTCGTATTCGTCCAGGCCCGGACCGTCGTTGAGATCGCCCAGCACGATCAGGCTTTCCCCCGCAGTCAGGTGGCTGTCGATCCGGCGGCGCAGCCATTGGCATTCGGCCAGTTGCTTGCGGCGGTTTTCGATGGAAATGCGGATGAATTGCGCCTGTGGCATCTGGCCATGGGGCGCTTTGGATTTCGCATGCACGCCGATCAGCCGCAGGGTCTTGCCATCGGCCGTCACCGCCAGTTCGAGGGGCGGTTTGGAAAAGCGGATCGGTTCGGCGATGCCGTCAAGGTCAAGATCGGCGCGCAGCGTGGTGTCAAAGCGCGGCGCCCCTGCCGCGCCGCCTGACAGGGCAGGTTCGCCCTGCGGGTCATGGTGGGCGGTCAGGCGGTCGGGGTCGTAGAGAAAGGCGATTTCCTGTTCGGTTTCCGAGGCAAAACCATGCACCGCCTTGCGGGCGCGCAGGCCGAAATGGCGGGCAAAGCCTTCGAGTGCCTTGACGGTAGAGCGTCTGGAGCCCTGATCGGGGGCTTCGATGATCATCACCCCATCGGCGTTGAGCGCGGTCAGCACGATGGCGATGGCGCCCAGCTGGTCGGCGCGGGTGGTTTGATAGCGGGCCGACAACTCGCGGTCTTCCAGCATCCGGCCGCGATCGTCAAAGAGCGCGTTGAACCATTCGATGTTATAGGCGGCAAGGCGCAAGGGGCGGGGCGGGGGCGGCGGGGCCACCGTCATGCCGCGACCCGGTGGCGCAGTTCCTCCCAGGCGGCGTTGATGGCGATCAGTCGCCGTTCGGCCAGCACCGCCGCCTCGGGCGGGACGCCGCGGGCGATCATCACATCGGGGTGGTTGTCCTTGACCGCCTGTTTCCAAGCCGCGCGGATCTGGTCGAGCGAGGCATCATGCGGCACGCCAAGAAGGTCGAAGGGGTCGCGCACCGCGCCTTCGACAAGGCGGGCGCGGATGGCGAGGTAGCAGCGCCGGTCCAGTCCGAAGATTTCTGCCGTATGGGCCAGGAACGCCTCTTCGCTTTCGTGCAGGATGTCATCGGCCAGTGCGATGTGAAAGAGCCCCTCGATGAGGTCGATGAAGAGGTCGCGGTTGTCGGGGTGGTCGGCGTCGGTGAACATGGTCACGATCTTGCGGGCATAGGCATCAAAGCCCGCAACGTCCTGCCGGGCGAGGTTGAACACCCGCGCGGCATTGGCCTCTTCACCCGGCGGGAAGGTAAAGACGCGGCGGAAGGCGGTGACTTCGTCTTTGGTGACCTGACCGTCGGCCTTGGCAAGTTTGGCACCAAGGGCGATGACAGCGATGGTAAAGCCGACCGAGCGTTCGGGGTCGGGCGCGCCGACAAGGTGGTCGAAGACAACCGACAACGGCTCGCCCTTGGCAAGCGATGCAAGGGCGGCGCTGATGCGGGTCCAGATCGACATGGGGTGAGTTTAGCCTGTGGGGCTGGGCTTGTCAGGTCAGGATTTTCTGCATCAGCACAAGATCGAGATAGCGGCCCCATTTGTAGCCCGCCTGCATCACGCGGCCACATTCGACATAGCCGAGGCGGGCGTGAAAGGCCTGGCCATCGGGGTTGTCGGAGGAGACACCGGCGACCATGACATGCACGCCCTGGGCGCGGGCGTGATCTTCAAGCACCTGCATCAGCGCGCGGCCAAGGCCCTGGCCCTGGGCGGCCTTGGACAGATGTATGGAGTGTTCCATGCTGCGGGCATAGCCGGGGCCGCCGCGAAACTGGCTATAGGTCGCATGGCCTTCGACACGGCCATTCACGCAAGCGACCCACCACGGCGTGCCGGAGGCAATCTGGGTGGCGAGGGTCTGGGGGTCTTTTTCGGCGGTGGTGAAGGTGGCGGTGGTGTCGCGGATGATCTGGTTCCAGATCGCGGCAATGGCGGGGGCATCGGCAGGCGTCGCGGGGCGGATCATTCCAGCACGCGGATCCCGTGGGGAGTGGTGAAACTGGCGCGCAACGCCTTGACCGGGCCTTGGACCACCACGACGCGGGGGTCGTGGAAGAGCGGGGACAAGGCTGATTGCAGGGCATCGGCCTGAGGATGGGCGATTTCGAGCCGGGTCAGGCGCGCGCCGCTGTCGGGCAGGGCTTGGGTGGGGTGGAGCGTGCCTTGCCATTGGATCAGCGCGGGGAAGGTGCCGTCAAAGGGCAGCTTGCCATTGGCGGGCACGGCCATCTGCCAGCGGTAGTCGCCGCGCTGAAGCGCGAGGGGCGTGCCGGTGCCGTTTGGACAAAGCGCCAGATCATGGGTTAGACTTTTCGAACGCGCGACCCAGTTTGTGAGCCGTGGCGGGCCGGAAAAATTGTCCAGATCGAACCATCTTGGCCAGGAAGGCCGGGGCGCGGCAGGGTTGGGGGCGATGACCTCGAGATAGAGATCGCCAAGGCCCAGAAGCCGGTTATGGGTGGCCATGAGGGGATGTTCGCCGCCCCCTGCAAGGTGCAGGCCCAAGGCCGCCTCGACAGCTGCCACCCCTTCGGTCAGATCGGTGGCCGAAATCGCGATATGGTCAAAGGCCAGCATCAGGCATCCGTGACCCGTGCCGTGGCCTTGAGCGCCAGCGCCAGCGAGGCAAAGCGGGCCTGCGCCACCTCGCCAAAGAGGCCGCGGCCGGTTTCGGTCAGGGTCAGTTCCAAAAGCCGCTTGCGCGGCTGCCAGTCCAGCGTGCCGGCAATGCCGGGATCGCCCATGGCGAACATGGCGCCAAAGCGCATGGCCTTGCCCAGCACTTCGGCATCGCGGATTTCATCTTCGGTCAAAAGGCGGAACATGGGTTCCAGCCGCGACCCGGCGCGGCTGTTCTTGTAGCGGTGCAAGAGCGCCAGCCCCAGAAACACGCGGCCCGGATGGTCAAGCCCGCCCAGGTTGGCGCGCGTGGCATTGTCAAAGCAGGCCTCTGCACGGAAATCGGGATGGGCGCGCCAGGTGGTGTCGTGCAGAAGGCAGGCGGCCTTGACCAGGCGCATCCGTTCCTCGCTTGCGCCCTTGAACAGGGGTTCGAGGAAGGCAAAGAGCTTTTTGCCAAAGCCGGGCATCCGGGCCTGGGTCCGCTCGGACATGCGGGCGGCTTCGATCAGCGGGTCGCGGCGGCGCAGCTTCTCGGGCATCTGTTCATAGAGAAGCCCCTCGCGGATGCCATAGGCCGAGACGTCGATTTCTGAGGGTTTCAAGAGTTTGACAAGCTCGCGCAGCACCTCGCAGGCCAGGGGGACGAGTTCCATCCGTTCGGGGCTGGTGCCGGTGCGGGCGCGCAGCACCGCGAGATCGGCGTTTTCGATCCAGTCGAGCGTGTCCAGAAGGCCTGTCGGCGTCATGCGGTATTCGTGCAGGACGGTCAGCGGGTAATTGCGCCGCTCCATGTCCAGCCGGGCGATGACGCGCCAGGAGCCGCCGACGAGATAGATCCGTTCGCCTTCGGATTTCATCTGCCCTTGGGCGTCTTTCAGGATGCGGTCGATATGGGTGACGCGTTTTCGGGCGGTATCGGCCACCTGTTGCAGGCGGAAGGGGCCAAGCGGGGTTGAGACGCGCTTGCCCACCTTGCCATCGCCGATGCGCGCCAGTTCCATCGAGTTGCCGCCCATGTCGCAGACGATGCCCTTGGCATCGGGCCAGCCCAGAAGCACGCCCTGGGCCGAAAGCCGCGCCTCTTCGCCGCCGTCGATCACCCACATCTTCAGGCCGGTTTCCTGCAGCACCTGAAGCTGGAATTCTGGCCCATCCTCGGCCTCGCGCACGGCGGCCGTGGCAACGACGGTCAGCGTCTCGATCCCCATGCCATCGGCGAGCAGGGAAAAGCGTTTGAGCGCGACAAGCGCGCGGGCGCGGCCTTCGGGCGAGAGCCGGCCGGTTTGCGCCAGCCCCTTGCCAAGGCCGCACATGATCTTTTCGTTGTAGAAATAGGCCGGGCTGCGGGCGGCGCCGTCAAAGACCACCATCCGCACCGAGTTCGAGCCGACATCGACGACGCCGACGCGGCTGAGCGCGCGTGCTGAGGGGTCGTCGAACAGCGGGCGGCCAAAGGGGCCGTGGTCCTCGTCGGCTTCGGGCAGGGTGTCAGCTTCGGTCATCGCAGGCCTCAGGCAAGTTTTGGAACATCCTTGGCCCCGGCCGTGCCACGGCCCGAGAGCGAGGGGTTTTCCATGAAGAAACGGTGGCAGTTGAAGGCAGAGCCATCGGCGGGGGCAAGATCGCGGGTATAGCGTCCGTCAGGGCCGAGAAGCCAGCTTTGCGCCTCATCGGCCAGGTTGGCGGCCATGATCTGGCCGACGATCTGGGCCTTGACGGTGTCATTGCGGATGTCGATCAGGGTTTCCACCCGCCGCGTCAGGTTGCGGCCCATCCAGTCGGCCGAGGAGATGAACACGCGGGCCTTCTTGCTTGGCAGGCCCGCGCCATTGCCAAAGCAGACGATGCGGGAATGCTCCAGAAACCGCCCGACGATCGACTTGACGCGGATGTTTTCGGACAGCCCCTTGATCCCCGGCCGCACGCCGCAGATGCCGCGCACGATCAGGCTGATCTTTACCCCGGCCTGGCTTGCGGCATAAAGCGCGTCGATCACCTCGGGTTCGATGAGCGAGTTCATCTTGGCCCAGATCTCGGCCGGCCGTCCGGCGCGGGCGTGGTCGGCCTCGGCGGCGATCATCTCCAAGAGGCGGGGTTTCAGGGTGATGGGGGAAATGGCAAGGTTTTCAAGCTTTTGCGGTTGCACGTAGCCCGAGAGATAGTTGAACACCTTGGTTGCATCGCGGCCCAGCGCCGCATCGCAGGTGAAGAAGGACAGATCGGTATAGATGCGCGCGGTGATCGGGTGGTAATTGCCGGTACCGTAATGGGTATAGGTCACCAGTTGATCCCCCTCGCGCCGGACCACGGTCGAGATCTTGGCGTGGGTCTTGTAGTTGATGAAGCCGTAAACCACATGGGCGCCTGCGCGTTCCAGGCGGCGGGACTGGCGGATGTTGGCGGCCTCGTCGAAGCGGGCCTTCAGTTCGACAAGGGCTGTGACGGATTTCCCGGCCTCGGCCGCCTCGCAAAGGGCCGAGACGACGGGGCTGTCCCAGCTTGTGCGGTAAAGCGTCTGCTTGATGGCCAGCACATTGGGGTCGCGCGCCGCCTGTTCCAGAAAGCGGATCACCAGATCGAAGGTCTCGTAGGGGTGGTGCAGAAGGATGTCCTTCTGCTTGATCGCCGCGAACATGTCGCCGTCATTGTCCTGCACGCGTTCGGGCACGCGGGGGGTGAAGGCGGGCCAGAGAAGATCGGGGCGGGAAGAAAGCACCAGTTCCTTGAGATCGGCGATGCCGAGAAGGCCGCGCACCTCGACCATCTCGTCAGTGGTGACGCCCAGCTCTTCCATGATGAGGGCGCGCAGGTCTTCGGGCGCGCCTGCCGAAAGCTTCAGGCGGATCACCTCGCCCCGGCGGCGGCGTTTCAGCGCGGTTTCAAATTCGCGCACCAGATCTTCGGCCTCGTCCTCGACTTCCAGGTCACTGTCGCGCAGGACGCGGAACAGGCAATGCCCGCGGTCGGTATAGCCGGGAAACAGCATGTCGAGATGGAGCAGGAGCAGCTCTTCCAAGGGCAGGAAGCGGTGTTCGCCTTCGCGGCTGGGCAGTGGGACAAAGCGGGAAATCTGCTGGGGAATCGGCAAAAGCGCCTTGAGCGTGCGGTGATCGCTTTCGCGTTCCAGTTCCAGCGCCAGCGAAAAGCCGGTGTTGGGGATGAAGGGGAAGGGATGCGCCGGGTCGATCGCCAGGGGCGACAGGACCGGAAAGACGTTGCGCAGGAAGTGGTCTTCGAGAAACTTCAGATCGCGGCCCGTTAGTTTGGAGCGGGTGGCAATCACGATGCCTTGGCTTTCCATCTCGCGGCGCAGGCGCTTGAGCACCGACTGCTGCATCTGCATCAAGTCGCGCGCATCGGCGTGAATGAGCGAGAGCTGTTCGGTGGGGCTGCGGCCGTCTTCCGAGGGGGTGTGGTTGCCCGCCTTGACAAGGGCGCGCAGGCCCGCGACGCGGACGGTGTAGAATTCATCGAGGTTGGTCGCCGAGATCGACAGGAAGCGCAGCCGCTCCAACAGCGGCACGGCGGGGTTCGATGCCTCGTCCAGAACGCGCCAGTTGAAGGCCAGCCAGGAAATCTCGCGGTTGAAGAAGCGGCGGGGGCCGGAGATTTCCTCGGCCGGGAGATCGACCGGTGGGGAGAAGGGGGCTTTGAGGAAATCGGCGCGGGTCATGGTGGGGGTTTACCGGGGGAACATGTCATTCAGGTGACAGTGTTTCACCGCTGATCGGCCCTGTCCAGAAGTTCGGCGGCCAAGGCACGGGTGACGGGGCGACCGAGCGCCAGCGCGCGGGCGTCGAGGGCGGCCACAAGGGCGCGGGCGGCGGCGATGGAGCGGTCCATGCGGGCGGTGAGATAGGCGATCAGGTTGGGCGGCACGGCAATCTGGCGGTCGGCAAAGAGCTTGACCAGAACCGCCGCGAGAAGCGCGTCATCGGGGGGGGCAAGCCGGGCGATGGCGATGGATTGCAGGCGGCTGAGAAGGTCGGGCAGGGCAAGGCCCCAGTCGCGCGGCGGGCGCCGGGCGGTCAGCAGAAGGTGCCCCCCAGCGGCGGCCATGTGGTTGACCAGATGAAAGAGCGCCTCCTCGTGGGCGGGTAAACCCGCCATCTCGTCGGCATCCTCGATCACCACGGCCAAGGGCAGGGCGGTGGGGTCGTGGGAGGCCAGGTCGGTGGCGGGCAGGATCAGCGCCCCGGCCTCGGCGGCCCAGATATGGGCCAGATGGGTTTTGCCCGCCCCATCGGGGCCGATCAGCAAGAGCCGCCGCAGGGGCCAGTCTGTCCAGCCCGCGATGGTGGCCAGTGCTGCGGCATTGGCGGGCGAGGGGAAGAAGCCCGCACGCGAGAAATCAGGTGTCTGGCCAAGGTCAAAGGCCATCTGGCGCGGCTGGGTCACGCCTGATCCTCATCCTCGGGGATGCGGCCTGCGATGCCTTGATACAGCAGGCTGTCGTGATACTGGCCGATGCCGAAGCGGGTCAGCACACCGATGGCCGCCGCCACCGGCACGGCGATGAGCATGCCGACAAAGCCAAAGAGCGTGCCGAAGGCCGAAAGCGCGAACAGCAGCCAGACCGGGTGCAGCCCCACCGATTTGCCGACGAGTTTCGGGGTCAGCACATTGCCTTCGAGGAATTGGCCCAGGCCGAAGATGGCGGCGATGAGCCCGATCTGCAGCCAGTCGCCCCAGAACTGGAACAGGGCCAGCCCGATGGCAAGCGTGCCGCCGATGATGGCGCCGACGTAAGGGATGAAGGTGATGGCCCCGGCAATCGCTCCGACGACCAGGCCGAATTGCAGCCCCGCGATCATCAGGGCGACCGAGTAGTAGATGCCAAGCACAAGGCAGACCGAAAGCTGGCCGCGCACGAAGGCGGAAAGCGCGCTGTCGATCTCGGTCGCGAGGCGGCGGATGGTGGGGGCATGGTCGCGCGGCAAGAGGCTGTCGATGCGCGCGATCATGTGGTCCCAGTCCAGAAGCAGGTAGAAGGCCACCACCGGCACGACCAGAAGAAAGACCACGATGGAAATCGCCCCGGCGAGCGAGTTCAGCACCCCTTCGGCCAGGGTGGCGCCCTTGGACTGGATGGTCTGGCCGATCTGCGCCAGGCTTTGGCGGATGGTCGAGGTATTGTCGGCCAGTTCGGGGAAGCGTTCCAAGAGGAACATTTGCAGGCGCTGGGCGATGTCGGGGGCGGCGTTGATGAGCGCGGTGGTCTGGTTCACCAGCGTCGGGATCACGGCAAGGACAAGGGCCACCAGGATCAGCACGCCGACAGCAGTGATGACGGTGGTGGCGGCCACGCGGCTGAGGCCCGCACGCTCCAGCCGGTCGGCGATGGGATCCAGGAAATAGGCCAGCGCGCCGCCGACCAGAAACGGCAGGATCACCCCGCCCAAGGCCCAGAGCGCGACAAAAAACACCAAGAGCGCAAGCCCCCAGTATTTCGCCTGATCGCGGATCGGAAGTGCCATGCCTGTGCCCCTGTGCTGCAGGTGACATTGCCCATCGGGGGCCGGGTTTCAAGGGGGCGGTGGGAATTTCGTCTTCTGTGGCCGGGCGCAAGTGGCCTTGCGCCCGGTGATGGCGGTCACAGGATGAAGATATCGGCGGCCGAAAGTGCCGTCCCATCGGCCAGCTCGGCCACCAGAACCTTGACCGCCGCGCCCGATCCGTCGCGGTCATACCACAGGTTGCCGGTGGACTGCTGATAGATGAAGCGGTCGGCCGTGTCGGTCGCCGCCGTGCCAAGGACAAAGCCGCTGGCGCGCAGTTGGCCGGTATAGCTGAAGGCGGTGAAGGCGTCATTGTCGAAGTGCAGATCATCTTCAAGCCGGTTGAAGTCGGTGATGATCTCGCGGAATTCCGGGTCTTGCCGGCGAGGCGTGTAGGGCGACGCTGCTGGATCCTGGCGCGGGCGGGGCGTAAGCCGGGGCTTAGCCCGCCTCAGGTCAGCGCGTTGGCGATGGCGTCCGGGGGCGTGGCGCGGCAGATCAGGCTGTGACCGGGGGCAATCGTGCCGACCCGGCCCCCATGAAAAGGATTGTGCCGATGAAACCGCTTCTTCCCCTGACCCTTGCCTTGGTCCTGTCGCCGCTTGCGGCCTTTGCGCTTCCGGTGGTGGGCGATCAATTGGGCACCGACCCGGCCAGTGCGACCGCAGCGCTTGAGGCGGCGGGCTGCAAGGTGCAGAGCTTTGAGCCCGAGGACGGCAAGATCGAGGCCAAATGCACCGAAACCGCGACCGGCAAGCTGTGGGAAATCTATATCGACCCGCAAACCGGCGCTGTGGCAGAGGTGAAGGCCGATGACTGATGTGTCCTCTTCAAGCCTGCCCCCCACGGGGCAGGCCTTGCCCCAGTGGGACCCCTTGTTGCGGCTGGCCCATTGGGGCCTTGCGGCGGTGGTCCTTGCCAACCAGGTTTTCACGAAAGCGGGAGGCTCGGTTCATGTCGCGCTGGGCTGGGCGGGGATGGCGCTGTTGATGCTGCGGCTGATCTGGGGGCTTGTCGGCCCGCGCGAGGCGCGGTTTGCCAGCTTTCCGCCAAATCCGCTGGCGGCCCTGCGGCACATGGCGGGGCTGATGCGGGGGCGGGTGGGGCATTACCCCTCG
>Ga0255182_1001069_pt1 | contig 15445 bp, 12 predicted proteins | sample Atl_UVDOM_RepA_8_FD_188420 | JGI IMG/M metagenome (GOLD analysis project Ga0255182, IMG submission 188420) | Freshwater microbial communities from Altamaha River, Georgia, United States - Atl_UVDOM_RepA_8d | ecosystem: Environmental > Aquatic > Freshwater > River | place: USA: Georgia...
TGAAGAACAAATCGTTATGATTTTTGCTGCAACAAATGGTTACACAGATGCAATTCCTGAAACTGATGTAAATCGTTACGAAGTTGAAATGATTCAGTTCTTAAAACAAAAATATTCTTCTGTTTTGGCGACTATCGCAGACAAGAAACAAATTTCTGACGATGCTAAAAAAGAATTAGTGAACGCTCTCGGTGAATTTAAAGCAATTTTTCAAGCTTCTAAATAATTGAGAAAAAGGATAAACAGTGGCAAGTCTTAAAGACATACGCTTACGAATTGAATCAACAAAGAACACCCAGCAAATCACGAAAGCGATGAAGCTGGTTTCTGCGGCTAAATTACGTAAAGCTCAACACAATATTACAAATATGAGACCGTATGCGATGACGTTGAAAAACATCATCGCCGATATTGCTGCCACACAAAAAGTAACTCATCCGTTGATGACGAAAAAAGAAACCGTAAAGTCTGTTTTGTTGGTTGTTTTAACTTCAGACAGAGGTCTTTGTGGTGGTTTCAACAGCAATATCAATAAATTTGCGGACAGATATTTAACTGAAAATAAAAATAATTTTGAAAAAATCGATATCGTTTTTATCGGAAAAAGAGGGATTGATTTCTTTGCTCGTAAAAAAATCAAAGGGATCGAAAGCTTTACTAAGCTTGATAAAGACATTTCATACGATTTTGCTAAGCACATTGCTGAAAAGCTAATTGCTCACTATGAGTCGGGCAGTTACGATGAAATTCGATTGATTTACAATGAGTTCAAATCAGCGATTTCACAAAAAGTAACGTGTGAAACTTTGTTGCCTGTTGAAATTGAAAAGTCATCTTTTTCTGAAGGTGATCACAAGTTTGCAGCAGACATGATTTTTGATCCAGCTCCTGAAAAAATCATCGAAGATTTGTTGAAGAAAAACTTCAATCTTCAGGTTTACAGAGCGATGTCTGAGTCAGTTGCTTCCGAGCACGGAGCTCGTATGACAGCAATGGAAAACGCAACAAACAACGCTAAAGATATGATTAATAAGTTAACTTTAAACTACAACAAAGCCCGCCAAGAAAAAATTACGACAGAACTTACGGAAATCGTCAGCGGCGCAGAGTCGTTAAAATAATTTGGATAATTTTTAAAGAGGTAAAAAATGGGAACTGCAATGGCATCTGGAAAAGTAAAACAAGTTTTGGGACCAGTTGTTGACGTTGAATTCGACGCGAACTCAATGCCAGCAATCAACACGGCGTTACGTGTTACAAACAAATCAATTTCTGAAAAAGAATTTAATCTAGTATTAGAAGTTGCACAGCACTTAGGTGACGGTGTTGTTCGTACAATCGCAATGGACTCTACAGAGGGTTTAGTTCGCGGAACAGAAGTAAAAAATACTGGAAACATGATCACAGCACCAGTTGGTCGTGAGGCATTAGGACGTATCGTTAACGTTGTTGGTGAGCCAATTGACGAAATGGGTCCGGTAAATGCTAAGGAACAATGGCCAATTCACAGAACAGCGCCTAAGTTCGAAGATCAAGCGACGTCAGCGCAAATGTTAATGACGGGTATCAAGGTCGTTGACCTTTTAGCTCCATACGCAAAGGGCGGTAAAATCGGTCTTTTCGGTGGTGCGGGCGTTGGTAAAACAGTTCTTATCCAAGAATTAATTCGTAACATTGCAACTGAGCACGGTGGTTTCTCGGTTTTCGCAGGTGTTGGCGAAAGAACTCGTGAAGGAAATGACTTGTGGCACGAGATGAAAGATTCAGGCGTTATCTCTAAGACAGCGCTTGTTTTCGGTCAGATGAACGAACCTCCTGGAGCACGTGCGCGCGTTGCTTTAACAGGCTTAACTATTGCTGAATATTTCCGTGACGTAGAAAAACAAGACGTTCTTTTCTTCGTAGATAATATTTTCCGTTTCACACAAGCGGGTGCGGAAGTTTCTGCGTTATTGGGTCGTATCCCTTCTGCCGTTGGTTACCAACCAACTTTGGCGACTGAAATGGGCGCGATGCAAGAGCGTATTACTTCAACTAAGCAAGGATCTATTACATCTGTACAAGCAGTTTACGTTCCAGCGGATGACTATACGGATCCAGCTCCAGCAACAACATTTACTCACTTAGATGCGACGACAAACTTAGATCGTGATATCGCAGCTTTGGGTATCTTCCCAGCGGTTCATCCGTTGACTTCAACTTCGCGTATTTTGGATCCACAAGTTGTGGGTGCAGAACACTATAGAACAGCTCGTGATATTCAAGCGCTATTACAGCGTTACAAAGAATTACAAGATATCATCGCGATCTTGGGTATGGATGAATTATCTGAAGAAGATAAAACTGTTGTTACAAGATCTCGTAAAGTACAACGTTTCTTGTCACAGCCGTTCTTTGTTGCTGAGCAATTCACAGGATTGCCAGGTCGTTACGTAGACATCAAAGATACTATTAAAGGATTCCGCGAAATTCTTGATGGTAAGCACGATCACCTACCAGAACAAGCTTTCTACTTGGTGGGAACTATTGAAGACGCGATCGAAAAAGCAAAAAAATTACAAGCTAACTAATAGTTAGCTTGCAGTTTTAAATTGCAAGAGTGCTAAAAATAAAAAGCTTAAATAAATTAAGTGAAACAAACAGGTTGAGCTATGAAATTGAATTTACTAACTCCAGAAAGAAAAGCGGTTTTTGACACTGAAATTACAGAGGTCACTATTCCAGCCTATTCTGGAGAAATGACAATCAAAGAAGGGCATGCGCCACTGATTACAACACTCGGAACAGGTGTGATTTCTTATAAAATTAAGGGTCAAGAATCTGCAAAAAAAGCTGTGATTAGTTGGGGATACTGTGAAGTAGCTCCGGAAGCAGTCAATGTTTTGGCTGAATTTATCCAAACAAAAGAAGAAGTTTCTGAAGAAACAGCAAAGCAAAAAATTGTTGAAAACGAACAGAAGCTTTTAAAGCAGACGCTTGCTGACGACGAGTTCGAAAGCACAGTTGCCGAAATTCAAAAAGCGCGCGCTGGTTTACAACTACTAAACTAGGCTCTTTGCTTTTCAGATTATCAATTACAAGACCAAGGTCCGAAAGACCTTGGTTTTTTGTTTTTAAAACTAGACTCAGCCAAATCGGAACTTTAAAAACCCAACAGATCACCTAGAATAAAGAGATGAAGAAAAAATTCATAATTATCGCAACGCTTTTTCTGGGGGGCGCAGCTCGGGCGCAAGACTATTCGCAACCGGCAGAGGTGGACGAAGTGGTCGTTGAGCGACCGCTTGATTTGACAAAAAATTATCGTGATCGCAGAAGTCGCTTTGGTTTGTTAGCGGCTGTGAATTATGAAAGATTCTCTCCAGACAATTATGTATCTATTAACTTGAACAAATCTTTCAAAGAGTTCTCGGGCGAATCAAGTGTTCCTTTGGTGAGTGGCGATTTGGGTTTGAAAATTAATTTTGAAGTGGGCTCGTTAAGTCTGTTAGCAGGGTACGCCAGCGGGCAATTTGAAAATGATTCGGCAAACGTATACAGCATAACAACGAATATGTTGCGGCTATCAGCCAATCTGGCGCTGGATACATTGATGGAAGAGCCTTGGGTTGTGCCTTACGGTCAAGTGGGAGTTCACCAGTTAAATTGGACTGAAAAAAGCTATGACAACGCGAACAATATTATTAATCAGTCAGTCACAGCGCCGTGGACACTGAATTACAAGGTGGGCGCATTGATACAGCTGAATTGGGTCGAGGATTCGATTGACCCACAGACACACATCAACGGATTGCAATCGTCGGGATTAGAAAATACTTATCTGGATATTTTTTATCAGCACTATGGGACAACCGATGTAACATCTGAAAATGAAATAGGGACCGTAAGTACCGATTTCGAAAGCAGTAATTTTGGAGTGGGGCTTAAGCTCGAATTTTAAAATGAAACGATTTGTTTGGATCACATTATTCGTGTGTAGCCTAAATGTTTGGGCGAATTCGGGCGATGGCTGCGGCGTTTGCGGCAACAAACAAAACCAAAACATCAATGATTTAAAAAAAATCTCAAATATAAGCAGTCTGTCGTCGGAAGCGATCGCGATGATTCAGCGTTTAGAAAAGCAGGGGTTTGTTTGTACAAATCAGCAAGATGCCGACAGGTCCGTGCAATGTCTTGGAAAAGTTTTGGACTATCCGGAAAAGGTTCACATCTATATTCCTAGAAACTTCAAACCGACACAGGGGTCTGTGTCCGCGAATTATTTTTTTCATGGATTTAGAAGCGCACAAACATTTGCAATTAATAAAAATGACACTCAAAACCCATCCGATTTTGCGGCCATTTATCACGAAGCCAATAATGCAGAATCCCTTTTGATTATTCCCGAAAGCCAGGGCAAGTGTGAAACCTATTTCAAATTTAATCAGGAAGGCTATTTTAAAAAGTTCAACGAAGAAATTGCCAAGCTCACAGGGCAAAAAATCGACACATTCAAGTTGTCAGGACATAGTGGGGCCTACAGAGTTCTGGATAATTTAACCAAAAAATCCGATATCAAAAATCAAATTCGAAAGATATTATTTTTAGATTCAGTGTATTCTGATTTGCCAGGCGTTCGAAACTGGTTGCAGGAAAGCAGTCAACGGCGCATTAAAATTGCCTATGTGACTGGGGCCGAGCAATCAACGGTTGCAGCCACTGAGAAATTTTTGAATCAAAGCGCTGCAGTCACTGGCCAAATTGAAATTCTGAAATTGCCGACCCGACCGGGAGGCGGATCACACATGGACGCGATTCGATCCGGTGGATTAGTCGACCATTTAAGGCCGTAAAAAAACTATTTAATCAAACTCAGCAGATAATTAAGCTCTTCGTAAACATTTGACCACGAAATATTATTCATTCGAATGTTTAAACGTTGATCGGGAGTTAAAGAATATTTTTTGTTTTCTCGCATTGTCAGTTCGATCGCTTTCTGCGGGCTGAGCTTGGTGTGCTCTGTGAAAATGAGAGAAACATTTTTAAGTCCTGCGCTGATATCACGCACGCCCAAGTTTTTACACTGTCTGCGAATTAACATCAGACCCATCAAGTTGACCACGGGCTCTGGAAGTTCACCAAACTGATCGCGCAGTTCGGCTTCGATCGTGTCCAAATCATCCTGAGATTTAATATCGGCCAAGGCCTTGTAATAGCTGAGTCGGATTCGAATATCTGGAATAAACTGATCTGGAATCAACGCAGGAATACGCAGATTAATTTCAGGATCTAATTCGGCATCAACAGTTTCACCACGCGCCTCGGACAGCGCTTCGTTCAGCAAGTCCATATACATTTCATAGCCAACACTATTCACATGACCAGATTGATCGTCCCCTAAAATATTTCCAGCGCCACGTAATTCAAGATCATACTGAGCGATTTTAATTCCAGAACCCAATGCGGAGTTGTCTTGAATAATCTTCAGGCGCTCCTGCGCGTCTTTTTCAATTTTGCGATCTTTGGGCATCAACAAATAGCAATAAGCTCGCGATTTACTTCGTCCAACTCGACCACGCAATTGATATAGCTGTGAAAGCCCAAACATGTGGGCTTGATCAATAAACATCGTATTCGCACGCGGAACATCCATGCCGGATTCGACAATGGCCGTACAAACTAGGACATCAATTTCGTGATGGAAAAAAGCCAACATCGCACTTTCCAACTCGTCTTCGTCCATTTGACCATGAGCCACCTTGATTCGCGCTTGGGGAACAATTTGGCGAATTTCGTCGGCGATACCATAAATAGATTGAACTCGATTATGAATAAAATAAACTTGTCCGCCGCGCGCCAGCTCGGAAGTAATGCCTTTGCGAATCAGCTCGGTATCGAATTTGGAAACAAAGGTTCGAGTTGGCAGTCGATCAACAGGCGCCGTGTTGATAATTGAAAGATCGCGAATTCCCGTAAAGCTCATGTTGAGCGTTCGCGGTATCGGAGTTGCAGAAAGAGTCAGCGTATCCACGGACGTTTTCATTTTTTTAATTTTTTCTTTGTGAGTGACTCCGAATTTTTGCTCTTCGTCTATAACTAACAAGCCCAAATCTTTAAAAACGACATCTTTACTAAGGAGTCGGTGTGTACCAATTAATATATCGACCTTGCCTTCTTTGAGTTCGGCTAAAGTTTTCTTTTGGTCTGCTGCAGAAACGAAGCGATTCAAGGAACGAATAACGACTTGATTTTCAAAACTGCTAAAGCGCTTTTTAAAGGTTTCTAAATGTTGAAACGATAAAACTGTTGTTGGCGCAAGAACGGCGACTTGCTTTTTACAAAGAGCCGCTTGAAAGGCCGCGCGCATGCAGACTTCGGTTTTGCCAAAACCAACATCGCCACACACAAGGCGGTCCATCGGCTTTTCGCTGTGGAAGTCTTTTTGAATTTCGTTGATTGCCCGCAATTGATCGTTGGTTTCAGAAAATGGAAAATCACGCTCGAACTGGCCGTAGGCAATTTCATCCAGAACCAAAGGGTCACGATGTATTTCACTGCGCTTTGCATACAACTGTAAAAGCTCGGCTGCGATATCTCGCAAGTGATTTTTAACTTTGATCTTTGTTTTTTCCCAACCAGTTCCACCCAGCTTGTCCAGCAAACCTGTCTGCGCAGCCCCAGAAAATTTTTGCAATTGGCCTACGCGATAAACGGGTAAATAAAGTTTGTCTTTATCCTTGTAGGAAATTTGAATGAACTCGGAGTCAACGCCCCCGACGTTCATGATTTTTAGTCCCTCATAAACGCCGATTCCATGTTTAACGTGAACGACAAGGTCGTTAGGCTTTAAGTCACCAAAACTTAACCGCTTTGCATTTTTAGAAAACTCTTCGTAACTAGAATCCGCACGTGTTTTAGCCTTTCTGCCAAAAAAATCGTCGTCACGAAGAAAAATAATTTTTTCTTCAGCGATTAAAGTCGTTTCTAAACTGCTGCGCATGACCAGGGTGATATCTTGGTTGCGCTGGTCAAATTCAATGTGATTTGAAAAATCAAAACTTTGTGAAGACAGTATTTGGTGCTTGAGCTCCAGTTTGTTTAAAAGACCCAGTAGTCGATCCACTTGGGTTTGGTTTTTGACGGAGACAAAAATTTTGTATCCGTCTTCTTGCCACTTTTGAAACTTGGGCTGAGCTTTTTTAATCCATTCAGAAGATCCGGGCACTGTGTGCGTCGCAATCAAAGAGAACTCTGTCAGCGGAAGAGTGTTGTATTCGATGCGCTCTTCGCCCAACTTTTCTTCGTCGAGAAATGATAGATTCGAAAAATGAATGCGTATGGAATCCGGTGGCAGCTGAATTTCGTCAAACTGTTGAAAAAGGGATTCTGGGCGTGGATTAAATAAGCTGCGGTGAGGAGATTTATAATCCACTTGTGATTCTTGTAAAAACTCGTCTGCAGAACGCGAGATCTCTGCGGGATCCAGATAAATAATATTCAAACTTGTAGAAAAGTGATCTAACGGGCAGCTGAGCTTGTCATAACACAAGGGAAGTAAAAATTCGGATCCAGGAAAATAGTTTTTCAGCGTCAACGAACGAAGAGTGTCTTCTTTGTCAGATTGATCTACGCTGCGCCCTTCGAGGCCCGAGCGAAATTTTTTAACGACATCTTCGATGTTGTCGTCTGTCAGTTCATATTCGTAAACAGGAGAGATTGAAAATTGTTTCAAAGCCGCTTGTTCGGTTGATTCAGAAAGTTGCGATTGCGGAGAAAAAATCTTTAAGGATTCGATCGAGTCACCGAATAACTCGATACGAATAGGCGTTGGCTCATTAACAGGAAAAATATCAACGATTCCGCCACGCTGACTGTATTGTCCTTTGTCTTCAACGAGCGGCGATGGTTGGTAACCCAAAGAGTTTAAAAAGGGAGCCAGAGGGGATGGAAGTTCGTCCCCAATTTTGAATGTTCGACAGCGGCGGTGAAAGTTTAAAAAGGGAGCTGTTTTTTGCAAAACGCCCTGAATCGGAGCAATAAATATTTTAGTTTTTCCGCGCGAAGGCTCTGCCGCCTTTGAGGCATGAAAAAGAAATTGCGATCGATCCCACGAGGCCGAAGGCGATGGATACAAGCCCGAATAAGGACTGACATCGAACGGGCGAAGAATATAGCACTCGAAATCTGCCGAGAAAAAGCGCAGCTGTGTTCTGATTTGCTCGGCAGTATCTAAACTGGAACATATGACAAGATTCGGCAAGCCGTTGTAATCACTTAATGAATTTTGCGACAACAAAAAAGATATTGCAGAAATCGAGCTTCCACCCAAAAAATGCAAGGATGACTTTTGTTTGAGCAGTGCGCGCTCGAAAAAATCCGAGGCGCGAAGGTGATGTTTGTTTAAAATACCAGATTTTTTGGTTGCCAAAATTATAACCTTTTTGTGTTCAACAAATTTTGTGTGAGGAATTTTAATTCATAAAAACCTGCGGGCTTAGGTTGCCAAAATTTAATATCTGAGTCAAAGTAAGTCATTGAAATAAAACAAAAAAATCGAAGGAGCAACTATGCCTTTGGGTGGTGTGATTTTTATCACAGCTTTTATTGCTGTGTTTGGGGTAATTTTGATTTTCTTAGCGCGCGCGATTGGTGGTATGGCCAAGCGATCTAGTAAAGCCAAAATGGAAATCTATGAATGTGGTATCGAAGAAATCGAAAAGAAAGATACCAAAATTTCTGTTAAGTTTTATTTAACGGCGATTTTGTTCATCCTGTTTGATATTGAAATTATTTTTATGTACCCGTGGGCAGTTAACTTTAGAAATTTTATTTCTGGTGGCGCCGGCGCGTATGTTTTTGTTTCGATGTTAGTGTTTCTTGCTATTTTCATTTTTGGATTGTGGTGGGAAATCAAATCTAAAGCTTTGGAGTGGGACTAATTATGTCATCAATGGGAACAACAGGGTTTGAAATTACAGTTAACTTAATTAAAACTGTTTTGGTTTTTTTAATGATGGTTCAAGCCGTACCAATTTTAGTTTGGCTTGAGCGTCGCGGATCTGCATTTATCCAAAATCGATTTGGCCCGAATCGCGTAGGTCCTTTGGGGTTAGTGCAATTGTTAGCGGACGCGGTTAAGTTTTTGAACAAAGAAGACTTCGTTCCAGATAAAGCGAATCGCTTTTTATTTTATGCGGCTCCAGTGTTTGCCTTAATCCCGGCGGCGATTGCTTATATGGCTATTCCAATGTCTGTGCCATTGATTATTGGCGATTCAAAGTTCTTGATTCAAGGCTATGAAGTGAATGTTGGAATCGTTTTTATTTTGGGGATTTCTTCTTTGGCGGCCTATACAATTTTAATGGCTGGGTGGGGATCTGGAAGTAAGTTTTCGTTGATGGGCGCAATGCGCGCGTCCGCACAAATTATTTCTTACGAATTGGCTTTGGGCCTTTCAATCGTGGGCGTGATTTTGATGTATGGAACATTCAACCTGACAGAGATGATTCAACAGCAGCAAGGGCCGTTGCATTTTACAGGATTTGGTTACGAGTCCTACATCCCATGGTTGCCAAACTGGGGTATTTTCTTTCAGCCCGTTGGCGCGATTATCTTTTTCGCAGCGGCGTTTGCGGAATCAAATCGTTTACCGTTTGACTTGGCCGAAGGCGAAGCCGAGTTGGTTGCGGGTTTCCATACAGAGTACGGCGGTTTTAAAATGTTGATGTTCTTCATCGGTGAATACGGTCACATGATGATTGCTTCTGGATTGATGACAACATTCTTTTTTGGCGGATATTTAATTCCAGGGCTAACACCGAACGATGTTTATCAAATGGGTTTAAATTGGTTTGGCTCTGAAACAGGCGCGAATATCTTCAATTCAGTTGCTCACTTTCTTTCATACAACGTCAAGTTTGCTATTTTTCTTTGGATCTTTATCCATGTTCGTTGGACGCTACCACGCTTCCGATACGATCAATTAATGGATTTGGGTTGGAAGACGATGTTGCCGTGGGCGTTGGCAAATACAATTATCACAGCAGCTATTATTTTTGCTGCTAACTATTTTGTTTTATAGGAGCACACATGTCAGCAGATGCTTTTTTATTTTGGTTTTTGTCGCTGTTAGTTTTGGTTTCCGGATTATCAGTCGTCTTGTTAACAAATCCAGTTTATTCAGCGCTTTGTTTAGCGATGACAATGGTGGGAGTTTCGGCGCTTTTTGTAACGCTGAACGCTTACTTTTTAGCTGGCGTGCAGTTGATTGTTTATGCCGGCGCCGTCATGGTTTTATTCGTGATGGTTTTAATGTTGTTTGACTTAAAACATGAAACGCAGGCCTTTACTCGCGGTAAAATTACTGGCGCGATTAAAATTGCTTCGGTTGGAATTTTAGCGGGACTTGTAGTGGGGGCGATTACAATTGGTAAAAGCCTAGAGAACATCAAGGCCGTTGCTGATAATGCGCAGGCCGCGGATACAACAAAAATTTTATCCGAAAATTTATTTTTAAAGAACGTATTTGGATTTGAAGCGCTGGGCGTTTTGTTGCTGGTGATTGCTGTGGGCACAGTTGCATTATCAAGAAGTAAAGGGGGCACGCATGCAAAGTAGTGATATTCTATCAACGATTGGCCTTGAACACTATTTAGTCGTTTCTGCCATTTTGTTTGCGATGGGCATGGCCGGCGTTTTAATGAGAAGAAATTTGATCGTCATGATGATGTCGATCGAGTTGATGTTAAACGCTGTGAATCTGAGCTTTGTGGCCTTTTCAAAATTTAATAATAATTCGGAAGCACAAGTCATGGTTTTTTTCGTCATGACGATTGCGGCCGCCGAAGCCGCTGTTGGTCTGGCCCTAGCGGTTGCGATTTTCAAACGCTTTAAAGAAGTTAACATTCGCTTTTTCGAGCACCTTAAAGGATAGGTATTGAATATGAATCATCAAACTCTTATTGCAATATTATTACTGAGCCCTTTGATTGGTTTTTTAATCAATGGACTTCGTTACAAATCAACGAATTATGTGATTGCAGGAACTGTAGCAACACTTGCGGTTGCCACTTCTTTTGTATGTGCGATCATGTTGTTTTTGGGCCTTGTTGATGCCCCAGTTGAAAGCCGCAGACTGACGGCTGACTTTTTTAATTGGATTGCCGTAGATAATTTTAAAATCAACGCGGGATTTGTAGTAGATCAAATCAGCGCGATTATGATTTTGATTATTACGGGCGTTGGATCGTTGATCCATTTGTTTTCAATCGGATACATGCACCACGATAAGGGCGTTACAAAATATTTCGCTTACTTGAATCTGTTCGTATTTAACATGTTAATTCTTGTTTTGGGCGATTCGTTGTTAACAATGTTTGTTGGCTGGGAAGGCGTTGGTCTTTGCAGTTATTTGTTGATTGGCTTCTGGTTTAGCGATTCTGCCAAAGCTGCCGCCGGCATGAAGGCCTTCATCACAAACAGAATTGGTGACGGTGCTTTTTTGTTGGGGATGTTTATTTTGTTTATGACGTTCGGCACATTAAATATGTACGAATTAAACGCGTTGGCTCCAACAACGGTTGAGGCCAGCTGGTTAGGCGCCGTGACTTTAGGAACGCTTTTGTTGTTTGTTGGCGCGACTGGAAAATCGGCACAAATTCCACTTTATGTTTGGTTGCCAGATGCGATGGCCGGCCCAACACCCGTATCTGCATTGATCCACGCGGCCACGATGGTAACAGCGGGTGTTTATATGATTATCCGTTTAAACCCACTTTTTATTGCGGCACCAAATACAATGATGGTAATCGCAACGATCGGAGCAGCGACTGCGGTTTTGGCGGCGACGATTGGTCTTACTCAATATGACATTAAAAAAGTTTTAGCCTATTCAACTGTTTCACAGCTGGGTTATATGTTTTTAGCTGTGGGTGTTGGCGCATTTGGTGCGGGAATGATGCACTTAATGACTCATGCCTTTTTCAAAGCCTTGATGTTCTTGGGTTCTGGATCTGTGATTCACGGTATGCACGAAGAACAAGACATTCGCAAAATGGGCGGATTAAAAAAATATATGCCAATCACGCATGCAACATTTTTCATGGGATGGCTGGCAATTATTGGCTTTCCATTGTTTTCGGGCTTCTTTTCAAAAGATGAAATTTTATGGAAAGCGTTTTCTTCACCGCGCGGTCACGAGCTTTTTTGGGTGGCCGGAGTTATTGGCGCAGTATTAACAGCGTTTTATATGACTCGCTTGATGGCGTTGACGTTTTGGGGACAATCTCGTGTGGATAAAAATGTTCATCCACATGAAAGCACAGCCCTTATGACAGTCCCGTTGATTATTTTGGCGATTTTGTCTGTGGTGGGTGGCTTTGTCGGCGTTCCGCATGTGATCGGACAATACTTAGGACACATTCCAAACTTTTGGGAGCATTGGTTAGAACCAGTTATCAAAGCAATTCCTGCAAATGAAATGACAGCGTTCCATTCAGAAAATCACGAAGCTCTTGAGTGGTCATTGATGGGTACTTCAGTGAGTTTAGCGATGATCTCTGCATTAACGGCATATATGTTTTATATTGTTAAGCCAGGTGCTTCAGAAAAATTTAAAAAGTTATTAGGCCCAATCTACAATTTAGTGAATAACAAATATTTTGTAGACGAAATGTATTTCGCAGGAATTATTAATCCAATTATTCGTCAAAGTAAGAATCTTTGGCAGTACGTAGATGTTAATTTTATCGACAAAATGACTTACTGGACAAGCGACGTTGTTAATGGTGGCGGGAAAGTAGTTCGTTCGTTTCAAACAGGAAACATGCAACAATACGCTATGTATATTGGCGTAGGACTTGTAATTGTTCTTTCATTTGTATTGATGAGGTAATTTATGATTTTAAGCACACTCATTTTCTTGCCAATTATTTTTGCGTTGATTTTGGCGGCTTGGCCACAGAAATCAACGATTCGTCATTTGGCTTTAGGATTTTCAATCATTCAGTTCTTGGTTTCATTAGTCATGTTGAATGGCTTTGATTCAAATTCTTCGGCTTTGCAGTTCGTAGAAAACTATGTCTGGATTGAACGATTTGGTATCGGATATTTTGTCGGTATTGATGGAATTTCTGTGATGTTAGTTGTTCTAACAACGTTCTTAATGCCCATTATGATTTTAGGATCTTGGAAGTCGATCGAAGATCGCGTTAAAGGATTCCATATTGCATTATTCATTTTGCAAACAGCAATGATCGGTTCTTTTTTGGCCTTAGATGCTGTTTTGTTTTATGTTTTTTGGGAGCTTTCTCTGGTTCCGATGTACTTTATTGTTGGTATTTGGGGCGGAGCTCGCCGCATTTATGCAACGGTTAAGTTTTTTATCTACACGATGGCCGGATCTGTTTTAATGTTATTAGCGATCATTTTCATGATGCGATTAACTCCGGAAGTAACTGGCGGCAACATCAGCGCAAGCCTTCTTGATTTTTACAAATTGAAAATTCCATTTGTTGCTGGTGAATTTTTTACGGCACAAACACTTTTGTTTTTTGCCTTTGCAGTCGCTTTCGCCATCAAGGTTCCCTTGTTTCCTTTGCACACATGGTTGCCAGATGCACACGTTGAAGCGCCGACTCCAGGATCCGTTGTTCTAGCGGGCGTGATGTTAAAGATGGGTACCTACTGTTATTTGAGATGGGTATTGCCATTGTTTCCAGAAGCCAGCGAACACTTTGCTTGGTTGTTTGTCGTGCTTGGCGTTGTCGGAATCGTTTACGGAGCCTTAGTGGCGATGATTCAGCCAGATGTTAAAAAATTGGTTGCGTACTCTTCGGTTTCACACATGGGTTATGTGATTGTTGGTATTTTTGTAATGAATTCGTTTGGCGTTAACGGGGCCCTTTATCAAATGTTGAATCATGGTATTTCAACGGGAGCCTTGTTCTTATTAATTGGTATGATTTACGAAAGAACGCACACGCGTGAAATCGCAAAATACGGCGGATTAGCGAGCGCAATGCCGAATTATACGATTGCATTCATCATTGTAACGATGTCTTCGATTGCGGTTCCTTTAACAAATGGTTTTATCGGCGAATTTTTAATTTTGATGGGAACTTTTAAATACAACCCTTGGGTCGCTGCCGTTGCGGTAACCGGCGTTGTTTTTGGAGCAGCCTACATGTTGTGGATGGTTAAGAAGGTTTTCTTTGGTCCAAAAGGTGAGGTTGTTACAGAATCAGAAAAAGACTCACACCATGCTTTGCATGACTTAAGCGTGCGCGAATTTGTAGTTTTAGCACCACTTGTAGTAATGATTTTTTGGATGGGTGTTTTCCCAAATCACTTTATGGATTTTTCTAAAAAGAGCATCGACCACTTGTTGGCGAATAAACAGAACTACTCGTTAGAGGTAAAGTAATATGAACGTAACTATTGGAATGTCAGATATTTTATTGATTTCCCCAATGATCGCACTTTTTGTGTTCAGCTTATTACCGCTGGCGTCGAAGGTTTTGGCTGGAAACAAAGAACAAAATACAGCAGCGACTTTGATTGTGGCATTGATTGGCCTGGTCATTTCGGGTGGCTTGTTGGTTGTTTTCGGCGGATCGGACAAAACGGCATTTAACGGACAGTTGTTGTTTGATGGTCTTACGCAATGGGCGGGAATCATTGCTTTGATTGCTGCCGGCGCTGGATTGATTCTGATGTATGAAAATCAATCGACGAATCAATCGCAATTTTCTGAAATCATGTTCCTAGCGATGAATTCGATTTTGGGGATGTTGATTTTGGTTTCTTCGGTTCATTTATTGACTCTTTTTATCGGCTTGGAACTGATGTCTTTATCATTGTATTTAATGATTGCGATGTCGAATGAGCAAAAAATTTCAAAAGAAGCAGCGATTAAATATTTTATTTTAGGCTCGTTTGCTTCGGCGTTATTTTTGTTCGGCGTATCTTATATTTTTGGCAGCACGAATACGGTTGATATTACAGATTTAATGTCAAATGCAGCAACGTTAGTTAAAACAAGCAAAATGTTTTTGTTTGGTTTGACGTTTGTCATTTTGGGATTTTGTTTCAAAGTTTCAATCGTTCCTTTCCACGCATGGACGCCAGATGTTTACCAAGGCGCCCCAACAGCTGTGACATCGTTCATGGCAACAGCGGTTAAGACAGTTTCTTTTGCGGCCTTTCTAAGAATTTTTGCAACTCAAGCATTAAATGGATCACAAAATTTATTTGATGTTTTGCAATGGTTGGCAGTTATTACAATGACTGTGGGCAACTTGGCTGCGCTGGTTCAAACAAACTTCAAAAGAACTTTGGCTTATTCATCAATTTCTCATTCAGGATATATTTTGGTGGGATTGATCACGGCAGGAATTAGTCAAAATTCGGCTTACAGCGCATCCAGTGTATTGTTTTATTTATTAACGTACTCTGTGATGACGATGGG
>Ga0255182_1001071_pt1 | contig 15410 bp, 17 predicted proteins | sample Atl_UVDOM_RepA_8_FD_188420 | JGI IMG/M metagenome (GOLD analysis project Ga0255182, IMG submission 188420) | Freshwater microbial communities from Altamaha River, Georgia, United States - Atl_UVDOM_RepA_8d | ecosystem: Environmental > Aquatic > Freshwater > River | place: USA: Georgia...
TAGAGAGATTGTTTGGAACGATCCAATGTTGACCGGTTCATGAGAATGTACAATATGTCGGACATGTTGAAGAAGTCAAGTGCACACCTATTCTTGACTGAATGGATTTTTTCCGGGTCACCAAGTATTGTTTGCAAACACGCTGTAATAAAATCTTCCACAGACTGTGTGTCTTTGTTTTTATACAATTTCACATCGAATATGTTTGTATACATCAAGTTATATTGCCGAAAGTTCAAGTCTTTAAAGCAACAATTGTAATAATTATATTCGTGTTGTGTACAAAAATCTTTTTTATGTGTATCACTAATACCGCTTTCACTCATGTTTGAAAGTACCAAATTTGGATAACAAATGTATGCATTCGGGAGGGTGTCGAACATGAGATTGTATTCATTGTCAAAGAAGGAGAGATGGGTGGTCCGTATGTACAACATTCGTTTGGCTCCTTGAAAGGAATAGTAATTGGCGTGGGCGCCATAGAGTGGAAAGTTCGGGTCAAAAGTGGGGCGATACACGCGATTCTCTACATTTGCATGATTGGTGCGCGAAAAATTAAAATCGTGGGCTCCTAACAACATAAAGTCGGTCGTCGGATGCATGGATAAAAGAGCAATGAAATCCTCGACAAACGTTTTAGACAACACAATGTCGTCTTCAAAAATGATTGCATTTTTGTACTCGTTTTTTAATAGATGAATGAGACACCACATGTGGCTCAAGGTGCATCCTAATTCGGGCATCGACATTTTATGATGTTTTGTCAATGTTTCAAACACGGCTGGGTCAACCTTGTCGACTAGAACCAAGGTATAGTTGATTTTGTATTTTTGGAAGAGTACGTGGATATAGTTTCGTTTTCTAATATCTTGCACCATGTTGATGACGTATATTTGGTCGACGTATTGTTGCAACGGCGAATGGATGTCGTTGGTGATGCGGATGGGGGTCACCTTGTATTTTTTCAACGCTGTCATTAATTCTGTATTGATGGTGGTTTTGGCTGGCGAGGTTGTCATGAATTCTTTTATAAATGATAGATTTTATATTTGTAGATACAACTTATTTTCTCTCTTTAGTTGGATTCTTTCTTTCTGTATTTTTATCTTTGTTATGTATATGATGAATTATATACATTGCGAGAGTTGTAATCAATATAAACCCCAATCCCAATGCCAATGTCATGTTCAAACCATTGAACCGGTTGTTCTAAATCAAGGACCACATAAGGGTATTTCATACAAAAATATAGAAAATATTCCGAATCTGGAAATAGCGGTGTTGTCCAACGAACGATGTGATGAAACACCCAGCTCTGTGATTACGCTGAACCCCATTTTGTTATGCTGGTGCGACTTTTTGACGTTGTTTTACAACAACCAACATAATTTTGTAGTGAGTCCTTCGAACATTTTCAACACATACATCACCTTTAATTGCCAAACGTACGAAAATGTGAGCAAGACGATGAAATACAATTTAGCAGAACAAGTGAGAAATGCATGGGCGACAAAGTGTGAAACCATGAGCAGCAACATTCCGATTAAAAAAAATATTTTGTTGAACAAAGACGCCTTTTTGATTCGAAGCTTGGCGAGCGCATGTTCTCTCACTGCCTTGTCCCTGGACGAGGCGCTCAATACGCTAATCGACAATAACCAAATTGTTCCGGGAAGTTACAACACCGAAGCCGTTGTTCAATTTATTGTGTCTTACAAATACAAGTGTAAGCCATTGGATACATGTGTCCAAGTGAATTTCATGTATTTGACCCACATTCCTCATTACCAAAATGTGAATGACTGTGGCGGCGACTGCCCACCTTACTATTATTATTCATATGCATATTATTACAGCAATTCGTGCGGGGGGTTATTTAGAAATACGATTGACATAAGCCAAGAAGAAGACCTATTGTCCTATATTAAAGACGACTTTTTTATAACAGACTGCGACAATGATGAAACGGTGAGCGATATATCTTCGAAATGGTAAATACTTTGTAATACCTTGCTTGTGCTATTATAATATCATTCTTATATATAATAGCATGAATTTGCAGAAACGAATCTTTGCGACGAATCATACATTAGATTACAAGGATGTGTATTCTCTCAAAAACGGCACAGAAATATTGAATGCGGTGAAAAGAGAGAACAACCACGCAGTCCTCAACCAATACCGAAACTATCAACAATTGAACACATTACACAGCGCCTATTTTCCCTTGCTAGACAACAACATAATCATTGTCGAAAATGTGACGAATTTGTATAACGCCAACGAAAGCTTTGTAGACCTGGCCCCTTCCTCCGGCAACCACCATTCTACATCCGATTGTACTTCTTGCAAAAGAATTCCTGTCAATCCTACAACAAAAGATTGCTGGGAACATTGTCGCCAATCTTCTTCGTTGAAAGGACGAGGGCAGTTGCTTTCGAAGAAACGGGCAGTCCCTTACGATAGCGCGGTCTCGACAATGTATCTGTGCAACTGGAACAATTGCTCCAAGACTCGCCCGGAAAACCCCTTTTCTCGGTGCCACTGCACCAAACCTAGCAATCGTTGTCATTGTTCTACCCATTCTTGTTCTCTATGCAAAAACACAAAACCTCTTTTTATTTAAATCCTATAAATCCTACCACAGAAGATTGCCAGGAATATTGTCGCCATCCTCTTTTGATTTTTTTAAAATATATTTATATATATATATAAATGGAGGAAATCAATAATCATACTATTAGATATTTAGTATTAAGATACAGAAATCCAGATATTATAGACAAATACGGACACATTAGTGAGTGGAATGTAAGCAATGTGACCGATATGAGTAACCTTTTTAATGAGTCTGATTTTAATGAAGATATTTCAAATTGGGACGTCAGCAATGTTACAAATATGGAATTCATGTTTTGTGACGCAAATCAATTCAACCAACCTTTGAATAGCTGGAATGTGTCGAATGTAAAAAAAATGAATGGGATGTTTTCTGGGGCAGAGTCTTTCAACCAACCTTTAGATAACTGGGATGTTAGTAATGTGAAAGATATGTCATTTATGTTTGCATATGCAATTCGTTTTAATCAACCTTTGAATGACTGGAATGTTAGTAATGTTATATATATGTTTTGTATGTTTAACAATGCACATTCATTCAATCAACCTTTGAATAAATGGAACGTTAGTAATGTGAAAGTGATGAATTCCATGTTTGCTGGTGCAAAATCTTTTAATCAACCCTTGTATGCATGGGCAAAACTTTGGAATGACAATAATATAAAGCCCCCTGTTTTTTACAACATGTTTACTAACACTAAAATGAGAAACCAATTCATGCCAATTATAGAAAATTATAATTACCATATGAAAGAATATAAAAAGCCTTCAAAAGTTATTGCGGAATCAGGTGCTTTAAGTGAATTAGATGTGGATACATTATCAGAAGTATTCCAATTTTTAGACCGTTCAAAAGACGAATCCAAGAAAATGGCCAAACATACTCATAAAAGTGCACGTACAAACAAACATCTACCATTCTCCAATGCCATAAAGCGTGGAAAAGAACAAATGGATATGGCAAAAGAAGACAAGTATTACACTAACCGCAAAATAGGAGGAAAAAGTCGAAGACGAAGTCGAGGAAGAAGAAATCGAAAAGGTAAAAGTCAAAGAAGAATCTAAATAATAATGTGTATTATCTATATACATTATTCCATGCCACTTCATTTATCTGGAACAAACTGCGCAAACGAACTACATTTGACAGGCGGAACACCACATCTAGCCATTCATAAAATACAAACACTCAAACACCACATATTGGCCAATTACGTGCTACCCCTTTACTCCGAACAATGGGATGTGTTGCGCACCAATCAGTTTCTCATTGACCAAACACTGGTCCAGTTGAAAAAATATTATGCTATATACAAAACCGACGACCTTCTCTCCTTAATGGAAATGCTAAAAATCATTCGAGTCGCCATCGACCAACAATCGTTGATGTCCAACGACAAAACTCCCACCGTCGATAAAAACAGTGTCGTAAAAATGGTATACAAAACCACCAAGATTCGACTCATGCCAGAATACGAAATATATCACCACATCTTCGGCAAACCAAATGTCAAACAACACGAAACCTACCACGAATCCGCATTACAAGACATTCGACGCATGATGATACAAGAACGAATCACTTTTGAACAAATCCAACAAACTATTTTAAATACTTATCATCACTCTCACAAAGGAGGGGAGTCAATTATGAAATAATACATTGCACTTTTTTCAATGCTTGTTTTTTTCTATAGTCTTCATAATATTGTTTTAGAAATAAATCATTCTTTTCTTCTAACCATTTTAATTTTTCAATGAGTTCTTTTTTTGGTTCTTCTTCCTTTAGTTCCTCTTCTTCCTTTGCAACTTCTGCTTCCTTTAACATCACTTCTTCCTTTAACATCACTTCTTCTTTTGCAACTTCTGCTTCGTTTAACATCACTTCTTCTTTTGCAACTTCTGCTTCCTTTGAAACTTCTGCTTCCTTTAACATCACTTCTTCGTTTGCAACTTCTGCTTCGTTTGCAACTTCTTCTTCGTTTACTACCTCTTGTAACTTTTCCATAATACACAAATACAATCGTATTCTTTATATTATAGTATTTTTATATTATATGTCATTGATAAATATACTATATGAATTCGGGGAATATGGACCAGTATTATTGATGGTTCTCTCTTTTTATTTGTTATGGAATAATGTAAAGTTACTGACCTATTATTGCATTGGACTCATCTTGAACTTGGCACTAAACGTATTTTTAAAACTAGTTATACAACATCCAAGACCGTGTGTAGATGAATACAAGTTTGAATTACTGAAAAGACATTACACATCTCAATCCAACAACCATTTTATCTTTCACAATAAAATTCCATTTGAAATGTTTGGAATGCCTTCTGGACACGCCCAAATGTCCCTGTTTTCCACTCTGTTCATCTTTTTTTCTCTCGACGAAAAAAAATGGCTGGTGGTATATCTTTTGTCTTCTCTCTTGACTTGCTATCAAAGAGTCGCACTAAACTATCATTCCATCGTCCAAGTTTTAGCCGGTTCCACCATTGGAGCGACCTTTGCATGGATAGTTTATTTAGTTGCAAGAGAGAAAATCAAGGGACGTATTCGACCCAAAAGAGACGACGACGCAGTTATTTCTCTCTCTTAATATATAGTTTGAATTATGGTGAAACACTTATAAAAAATTGATTTAAAATATTGCGACAAATATAATGTACCTGATGGAAACAATTCAAGAAAAACAAACACTAACACTGACCCCCGTATTATCCACCTATTATTCACATGATCGCGATCAATACATTACCTTTGTTGAAAAGGACCACACGTATATTCTTTCATTTGAACCCGATGTGAAATATACGTCCGTTACTACTTGGAACCACGAATATTTCAGCAAATTTGATGCAGACGTCATTATTCAAAAAATGATGAACAGTAAATCTTGGAAACCCGGACATAAATATTGGGGAATGACACCAGATGAAATTAAAACAATGTGGAACAACAACAGTGCGTCGGTGATTAGTGCTGGCACCGAACTACATTTTCAAATCGAGTGTTTTCACAACCAACCAAGTTTGCCAGTGGGGTATTCTAATTTAGAGTTGTATAATTTGTATAAAAAAAAAGACAAGGCGTCTTATACCAATTCTCTTGAATGGCAGTATTTTATTAAATTTATCAAGGACCATACTCATTTACGACCATACAGAACAGAATGGTGTATCTTCCACGAAGAAGCCAAACTGTCCGGGTCCATTGACATGGTATACAAAAACCCAGATGGAACTTATTCTATTTATGATTGGAAACGTTCAAAACAAATTATACGATTCAATTCGTTTAATGTGTTTGCTACTTCCCCAATCATTTGTCATTTGCCAGATTCAAACTTTTGGCAATATGCATTGCAATTAAATACCTATAAATTTATTTTGGAAAGCAAATATGATATTCAAATTCACAGTATGTTTTTAGTTAGAATGCATCCAGACGCAACTGAAGAGACCTATGAATTGATTGAGTTGCCAGATTTACAAAATGAAATTCGCGAATTGGTGGAGGAAAGAATTGCTTCCTTTTCCCAAAATCCTAAAACACTAAAACACTAAAACACTAAAACCCTAAAACACTAAAACCCTAAAAATACGTTTGCTTCTTCCCTTCTTTTTTGTTTTATTTGTATAAAAAATTGAATAATTAATATAAATAATAGTTAATGATAAATTAAATATGACAGAACAATTAATTGAGATGGATACTATTGAAAATTTATTAGAATCTAACCAAACTATTTGGGATATAGAAAATGCTGAAAAACTACAATTGATTGCTTTTATTGAAGAGAAAATCGAACAGAAATATTCAAAAAAGTTTGAATATTATGAACAATTATTATTATCATTACAAGATGAATATACTAACAAACTATCAAAAGTAATTAAGGAATTAAAATATACAAAAACTAAATTAGAAGAAACAACACAGCATTTGTGTTATTTACAAGATGAATTAAAAGAAAGTAATAAAGATTTTATTTTAATTGGATGGGGTGGTGATTATGATTCACCAATAATTGTTCCAAAAAATGTAACTTGGTCACATTATGAAATAGGTAATCCTTATGATATAGGACTTGTTGGGTTATTAAGAAGTTTTGCCAGTATAGGAGGTAAAAGATTATATATTATTTTGTCACAGTTATACAAACTTCCAAATATTCGTAATTTAGACTTATATAAAGATTTATTACAAGTGCCAAATACATTATTAATTGACAAATATTTTAAAATTATTTTGAAAGGTATTGGTTATACAAGTAAATCATTAAATAATGAAGAAACAATACTTGATGAAGAAACAATACTTGAAATTGAAAGAAGTTATCCTGGATTATTAAAAGATGAATAAAATATTATATTCTTATTAACTTAGCAGTTAGATTATTTATTTACGTTTGTTTCGCGAATTTCTTTTTTTCGATTTTGATTTTGATTTTGATTTTGATTTTGATTTCGTTCTCATTCGTTTCATGTTAGAAATTCGTTTTCTTCCTCCAATATTCGCACTGGCATTAGCAATAGCACTAGTATTAGGTGGAGCATTATACCATTGAATAAGAATGTGTATCAATTCGCTTATTGTTCGTTTTTGGGCGGGTTCATTCAATTGTTGAATATACACATAATCATACCTGCGTATCAATATATCTATTTGAGAATATAATAGTTGAAGATTGTTATTCAAATCATTTGTATTTATTTTATAATACTTATCCGCCGTTCGATGGTTACCATCATTAAACACTTGCCATATAATGAGGAGCGCCGCGGTAATAAAAAAATATTCAGTAGACGTCAATGATTCAATCGGATAATAGTTTTGAATATGATTGGAAACGAATTTCCAAAAATGAAACCGTTCTCGATCGATGCCTTTGAATTGATTGTTCTCAACATAGGATTCCCAAAAGGCAACACTGTTTTCGCCACCATGGATTTGACGACATATTGGATTGGTTCGTTGGGTTGGATGGTTACATAACTCATAATAATAGTCAGCCAACATAGTTTTATTGTATTGAATCATATTTTGCATCATTGGTTCCGACACATGGAATCTTTCATTGGATGGTATTTGATTGGATGGTGGTGGAGGCGGTGGTGGTAATTGTAGTTTTCCCATATTATTACAAAATATTATTTACACCCTTGAAGATTTAAAACCGCACCTTTCGGTGAAATAAAAAATCAAAAAGGTTTGTCCTTCGCAGAGCGTGTAAATTTTGATTTTGGTAGTTCGTCTAAACTACCTGATGAGTTATTGCTTCTTGATAAATAATTTGGTCTTTCTTTATTATTTATTGCATTACAAGCAATTTTGTAAATATTTGTAGCACCATTAACATCTCTATTCCAATAACCGCATCCGTTCTTACAACAAATCAGTCCGTGGATTAAGACATTACCGCTTCTATATGGTTTTGGATTTTTCCTAACCATCATCTTTTTACAAATACCTATTTCACATTTGGAACACATACAACTGGTTCTAAATTCATCTACCAAATAAGTTTGAAAACCTGCTTTTCTAAATAATGTTCTCATACCTTTTCCTTTGGTTGCTTCTTTGAATTTCATTTGTTTTTTTTGTTCGTAATCACCAAAACAAACTATTACATCCTTTTCATTTCCAAAAATGCGTTTGAAATTGTTTAACATTTTTTGTTCGCTTCGTTTTGTATTTCTATAACTTTGTAAGCGTAATTTTCTAAAAATATATTTTTCATAAAAGGTAAATAATATAGCATTTATTTCACTCTTCTTTTTAATGTACTCCTTAAACTTTAGCATGTTAAGTGATTTACGATTAAATTTAGATATTTCAGTTTCCCATTCTATAATCGTTTTTCCATTTATTTTTTCTTGTTTCAATTCCAGTTGTATTTTTGAAAACTTCTTTTTCTTTGTTTCTTTTCTTCGTTGGTCTTGTGAATAACGAAACTTATTTGCTTCTTTATTACAATCATCAACGCAATAAATTAAATCGCATTTACCAGGGTCTATTGCTACTATTTTCTTGTTTTGTAGTTGTGAATAATCATTTAATTCATCAATATATATTTCAGTTGATAAACCTTTTTTACTCGCAGAGATAGGCAATTTCTTTCCAATTAGGTCTTTTCGTAATAATAACAAAGAACAACTTACTCCATCTGTTTCTATCATATGATGAAATTCATAATATTTCTTCTTAAAAAATTTTCTTTCAATTCTAAAAAAGAAGTCCCATATTTTATCTTCTTTGCGTTTCAAATTTCCTTTTGTTAAAAAATCACTTTTATTTCCTTGTTTCTTTGTCATAAGAAGATGCACTAATGTAGTTGTATCTAATCGTATGTGTTTTGGTATAACTTCACTTCTCATAGGAAATACATTATAAATAGTTTGTTCTTCCTTTTCAATTTGTTTCATCATAAAAATCATACAAGGAAAATAATCCATAGGACTACACATTAAGTCATAAACAATATTATTCTTTTTATAATTTGCTTTATTTGGTGTGATAAATTGTTTTTGTTGGTTAATCCATTTATGATACATAGAATGAGATTTATAATTGGTATTCTCTAAATTCAATAAATCAGTTTTGATTTTTCGTAATTGAGTGCATAAATTATTTACTCTTTGTTCCTTTTCTTTTTGTGTAATATTCAACTTTCTTATTTTATTCATAATAAACTTCTTTTTCCAAATTACATTTACATATCGTTCAACATACTCTACATAATGTAATTTAATATTATTCTCATACATCGTAAGAATATCAATAGTTAAATAATCTAAAATGGTATTCATATGTGTATAATCCAAGTTTTCATTTTGTATAAGCGGTTGAAAATCTGTTTTATAAAAAGCAGTTAATCTATCTTTGAGTTCTTTTATTTCCTTTTTTGGAGGTCTTCCACTTGCTTTTTCATTACATAAAATTTTCATACAAGAGTTAATAAATTCATCATTAATAATTGGTAGTGAATTATGCTTATCATAATGGTTTAATAAAAAAAGTTTCATAAACATCATGGTTTGAATAACAATTTTATTACACTTAATAACCGCATTTGCAATTTTTGGTAAGTTAATATCAGGATGTTTCAAGACACTTTTCAAAGATGTTTTAATTCCTTTGAAAAAGTCGTCAGGTGGATTTACTTCTTTTTCCATCCCTTATAATATTCCTTAATATTTTTATTTTAAGTCATTTTACGCAAAATTAATATTTAATAAAAATTAATTGCTTAAACATTATAAGATATAATACAAAACAATGCCGAATTTTTGTATATTTCAAGATAAATTAATTACACCAGAAGATATTTATAAATTCAATATGGATTTATAATTTTGATAAAAAAATAAATGAAATTAGAAATCTTCATAAAAAACTTCAAAACAGAAACAATTTTGACAATGACGATGATAAGTTTGAAGATGACTTGCCTAAATTTCTTACATCAATATCATCATATCAACTTGAAGAATTACTTAACAATATAAATAAAAATGTGGTTTGTTTTGAAGATAGTATTATTCAATTTTATACAACTCATTCATATAAAGGTATGGAAAATGACAATATTAGATTAGCAAATGATATTGATTTAACTGATGATGAAAATATTTATTATGTTGCTATTACAAGAGGTATGCAAAAAATTGTTATAGATGATTGAATATATATTTATGCGTTCTAATCTCAACGCCATTTTCAATCATTCTATAATCAACGCTTTCAAAATTATATCTCTGTTTTAATAAATTTTTTATTATTGATAACCAAGGTCTTTTTCTTTTATTTGGTTCTCCAACTGCTTTCATATTATTAAAAGCATAATATTTTCTTATTTCTGGTATTAGTTCCATTATTTGTTTTTGGATTTCTTCATTTTTATCTAATTCATAAAGCGTATATTCAGTTTTGTTTTCTAAATCCAAAATGGTTATAATTTTATCAACTATGTCTTCCTGCTCTTTTTTGTATAATTCACTTTTGAGACGCATTACAATATACTTAAAATAATAAATAAATTTTAAGTATGTTATTTATATTTTCTTTAAGTAGTTTTAAAAGGGTGTGGATTTAAATCTTCAAGGGTTTAAAAAGAAAACACTATGATTATAATAATAACAATGAACGTATTATCCACTTTATTGGCGAATTATAAAACATTATGTATGTTCGTTTGTTTTGTTTGGGCATATAATGTATTTTTACCACACATGAATGCAGCATATACTGATTTTGTCACGATAATGGATTGTATATACAATGTACATAACGATGAAGAGGAGGACACTGTCAAAGAAAAAGAACTAAACGACCTTCCTGAATTGGTTCCTCTTCCTAAATATGAAGACAAATATTTAGAGGATATTCGTAAACTGAAAAAGGAGTGGGAATTTACAGAAAAAGACCTTGAAATGGAACAAACATTGTGTCAAGATTTTTTAGAACTTTCTAGAAAAGAGTTGCAATCAGAGATAGAGAAAAACCGTACTGAAATCGAGCTATTGCAGAAAGAAATGGCAGTTGACGTGGATTCCATTGATTCGATTGAAATCAAGAATGATGAGAATCACGAAACAGAAATTGTGGAAGATACGACATTGGAGGAGAGAAATGAATATAGAAAAGATAGAATTGCTTTATTAAAGGATGCATATAATAACAATTGTATGCAACTCGAAGACCACGACACGTTAAGGAAGAATGCAGAGACGTATGCTAGAAATATAATGATTAACCAACGCATTAGCAATTTAAAAACCAATTTTATTATGGAAAAGACGCCACTTGGAAATGTGTTAATGGTGTATAATAAAGAGAGTGAATCGTTTAAATATTATGCGGACTCTTCGATTCCTTACAGATATTTAGAGCCGGTGGCCCGAAAATATGTAAAGACGTTTCAATGCAGACCGCTGTTTGTGGATATGGAAGAAGAATTGAAGTTGGTCGAGGAAAAGTGGACCAAGGAATATGAGATGAAAAAGAAACTGGAGGCGGAGAAACAGAGTGTCAAGAAATCGCCAGATGAAAAGAAGAAAAACGTGTTTGCCAAGTTCAAGCACTATAATAAAGATGCGGGTGGAACGATTAGCATGGCTCCTCCTCCTAAAAACAACATTTCGAGAAATGCAACCACCATTTCATCAGACACAAAGGAAAACGAAAAAATTTTATTGAAGGACAGAGCAAATCGTTATACATATGAAGGAAAACTTGCCAACTTTAACTTCTTGCAAAAGGTGGAGAGAAAAGTGTTTAATAAAAAACTCGCATTGACATTTAGTGATTTCAAAAAATTACAAAAACAATCAACAACCCAATCAACAACTTAATCAAACCAATTCAAAATACTATTGGTGGCATTTGGATTTGAATGATTATTATAAATAATAATATTATTATTATATAAGCAAATGAATAATGTGAATAATAACAATAACCAACTGCAGACAGGAAATTATCAAAATAGTTTAGCGGGACAACTTACTCGTTCGGTGAGTTCAAGGGCGGGTTCCTCGTTTAAACGCGTGGTTGAATCTATCGCCTCCGCGCTCTTACCCCATTTGTCGCAAGAATTGGTGCGAAATATTGTCATTCAGAATATGCCTCCAGAGTTTATCAAAGAATTTAACAAACAAATGGAAGACCCGGTGTATCGAGAAGAGGTGGACAAGGCAGTCGAAAATGTGAAACAATACTACAACAAATTGCTCAATGCAGTTCAGGACCCTTTAAACAAGGCGGTTGACAACATCACTGACCGCATTATACCGTCTTTGGTCGGGTCTATGGCGCACAGCGCTGGAACTGCTGTATTTAACATTGCGTCGGCCATTCCTGGTGTCGGAGCAGTTCTTTCTGCGGGAAGAATTATCAACAATGTGTCGGAGACGGCCACCAATGTTTCCGAGTCCGTCAAAAATACAACGGGTGTCTTCAATCAATTCACCAAATCCATCAATCATAATTTGACCAATTTACAAAATAATTCACCATTTCAAGACAACCCAAACCCAAACCCAAACCCAAACCCAAACCCAAAAGAATTGGAATCTTTACAAAAAAATACGAGCGACACACAAAATCGAATCAATCAATCTATTCAACAATTTGAACAACCTTTGCCACAGCCACAACAACCAACAAATTCTTGGATGAATTCATTTAAATCAATGATTCCTACTTCAATACAACAACTAAATCCATCGTCACAACAACCACCACAACCACAAATGCAAGAACCACAACCAACATATCCATCTTCTATATATCCATCCTCCATGTCACAACAACCACAACCACTCATGTATCCATATCAACAACCAATGTACCCATATCCGCAACCACAACAAATGCCGCAACCACAACAAATCCCGCAACAACCACAGCAATTGCAACAGCCTTATTATGCAGCACAACAACCTTATTCGGTGACACAAAAGCCATTGCAACAGGTTTCATCTATGATAATGGATAAGGCAACTGATATGTTGAAGAAGAGGGGTGGAAGAGGTAAAACAAAAAAAGGTAGTAAATATAAGAAGAAGGTAAAAAGCAAGAGACGTCGTAAGTAATTTAAGTTTGTTGGCGTTTCCATTGTTTGAACCCGTTGCTTCGAGTGATGCTAAAAGAGGTGCCTAAATGCTTGAATGCGATTTCATATCCTTTGCGGTCGAGGTCATTTAAGCTGTTTAAGTAGCGAAATATGTCTTGCTGGGTTTCAACCGGGTACTGTTTGACGGCGTTGGGTATATCCAAGTTTAGTGTGTGAAAATCAGTCATGATGGTTTATGTATATAATAAGATGGTACATATTTAAATCAATTTTATCTTTTTATACATACTATAGTTTATAATGTTATTTGTCGTAGGTGACAAAACATATTAATTTATGACTGTTGTTTGTATCAAAGGTGATTTCGCTGGTGTTGAACATTTTGGTGAGACTGGTATTGATGGTGTAGCCGTTGCTGAGTAAAAAGGACATTAAAGTGGGTATTTCATTTGCTTCCATGAGAGTATCGGGGTGTTCGAGAGAAAGCAATGCGTACCCGCATTTTTTGAGGGGATTACAGGAACTTGGTTCTTCAAATTCGCTTAATGGCGTGAATTTGATGAATTTGGTTATACTGGCCAACGGGCCGATGGGTTGCATATTTACGATGACAATTGTTTTGTAGCATTGATGACAGGTGTCTAAGTATGGTTTGGTGAACAGGGATACTGTTTTGGACGCTGGTTGAAATGCGGTGGTTGCTGGCGCGTGTTTGTTGTGATATAATTTGAAATTATACATTTTATATTACAAGTATATTTTTCCACTTCGAATAAAAAAATTGAAATCATTTTTAAAAAGTATTGAATATATATTATTTCAAGTATTTGATTGATTGATTGATTAACTTACAATGTCGTCGAACATTAGTCTTTATATTCCTCGCTTGTTCTTGAATTTTGACCAAGGTTTCATCGCAGATGCGTTCAAGTCTGTGGGTGATGTAAAAACCGTTAATTTGGTCGCAAAAACGGACAACAAAGGTAAGATGTATAACGCCGCATATATTCATTTCCACAAATGGCACGACACGGAATACGCTAGAAAGTTTTATGCAGAAGTAATGAACCCAGATGAGCCCGCGCATTTGTATTACGACAAATGTTGGTATTGGATTGTGTTGCCAAACATGTCCAAGGCACCTCCGGCAGGAGAACGCAAAAAGACAATCGATATTACTGGTGTAAAGCCGGCGCCAGTCACAGTCACAGTCCCAGCACCAAAAGCAGCACCAAAGCCAGCACCAACACCAGTTGTGGAAGTGGAAAAAGTGGTAGCTCCCTTTAAACAAGCGTTGTTGAAACAGGCGCTCTTGAAAAAAGAGGAACCGAAGAAAAAAGAGGAACCGAAGAATGTGTGGCCAAAGCCAAGTCCAATTCAAGAAGACCAGATGCAACAAGAGTTGGAAATGGACGATGTGGAAGAGATGATGGACAAGGACGACGAGGACGAAATGCACCTAATTACGATAGATTCGCGCTACGTGCAACAGTTGGAAGAGGAGAATTATACCATGAACAGCTACATTCAAGCATGTGAGACGGTAAAGGTGAATATGTACATTGAAATCATGCAATTGCGTGCAGCGCTGGAGGAAATTGCTGGAAAAGCAACAACCGAAACGGCCGACGTCGTTGTATAAACAAACAAAGTGTTGTTTAGTATATGTTTTATCTAATAAATATATATGGAAGAAAGATATGTATTCAAAGATGTAAACCAGTTATTTGACAAAGAAAAGATTCAAGCTAAAATACAACAATTACATGCAAAACACAAAAACGTGAAAGAAGGAAATACTGTTACTTTATTGATAATGGGCCACGGCCGTGAAAGATACAAAGAAAAGTTTAATGCCACAACTACAAAAACCGGTTATAGCGACCCGTTTCACTATGTAATCAAAAACCAAGCAAAGAAAAACACGGTTCGTATATTGAGCAAAGCAGGTAAGCCAAAAATATGTGCATGGGACTACAGTCTCTGTGCAAAAGATTTTTCATCGCAAGACATGATTGTTCAATTGTCTCGTTTTTTTTTTGACACACAGGACGCAAGCACTTTTTCGATCATGCATGCATTGTCAAGCTATTTTAAAACGATTTATCCCCGCATGATAGATAAAATCGCGGCCAACTATCGAGATGACCCAGAAGACAAGGACCCGGGAAGTCCAGGAGCCGATGGGTACGAAGAGCGGTT
>Ga0255182_1001072_pt1 | contig 15402 bp, 13 predicted proteins | sample Atl_UVDOM_RepA_8_FD_188420 | JGI IMG/M metagenome (GOLD analysis project Ga0255182, IMG submission 188420) | Freshwater microbial communities from Altamaha River, Georgia, United States - Atl_UVDOM_RepA_8d | ecosystem: Environmental > Aquatic > Freshwater > River | place: USA: Georgia...
GTCCCCCCCAATTTCTTCGTACCGCCGGGGAGTGTGTGCATCGAACACAGATACACCCCCGACTGTGTCTCAGAAACGAGATCCTCGCGTGGTATGCGAGCCATCGTCTGCTTGCTCCTCTTCTTTTGTAAATGACACCGCTCGTCCAATCCGACCTGACTGTCGAGACCTGAGGACTGCCCCCCCGGGTGAAAAGAGCTTGCCCAATCTTTCCAGCAACGGACATCCTACGGGATCCCGATCAGACTGGCAAATCTGGATGTGTTCTTTTTCGAAAATCCTTACACACTCTTTGAATTTCTCGGTATTTCAATGATTTTCTAAATAAGTCCCGGCAAAATCATTGGCAAATCCGATCATAAAGTTAAGCAGCAGTTCATTTTATGACCGCCAAAGAAATAAAATGCCAGTTCCTGTGTCACCACAGGGACTGGCACGATCGAGATTGACAGCAGAAGGACCGGAAAGTCCGGGCCTCCCACAATCGGACTCAGTTGCGGTCGTCGTTGGTCTCGACCAGGTCGATGGTCGCCAGGGCCCGGCGGGCACCCCGGTCAGCGGGACCCCATTCGACTTCCAGTTCGGACATGTCGACCATCCGGCCCCGGTTGCAGGGAACGTACAGGGGCTGGCCGGGCTGCACGACGGCATCCACGGTCAACTCGCGGATCACCGCCGCATCGGTGACGCCAAACGACCGTTCATGACTCTGGAACCGGACCAGTTTCACGCGGATTGGTGCACTGAAGGCACGAATTTCGACATACCGGCCCTGACCCCGGCCCTGGCCATCAAACGGCTGGTAAACCGGCGTGCGGACCACGTCGATGGCATCGCCCGGAGCCCCGGCCGTCCCGCTCGCGGGAACCACCCGGTTGGCCTGACCCGGAACTCCATACCGCTGATAGACCACTTCTTCTTCGAAGATCGGGTCGGTCGCCGCGATGCAGTCACGCAGGGTCGGCAGCACTTCCTGCCGCCATTCAATCGCCACCTGCGGATCGCAGAAGCTGAGTTGGTGTTCGCAGAGAATCGCTGTGCTGCGCACCCGCTGCAGCAGGGTCCGCACGGTCTCGCGGGCGGCCTGGTACCGCTCGAAGGCGGCGAGGGCACTGCGGTCGGTCAGCCGGCTGCGATCGCGGTACACACCCCGGTCGAGGTATGTCTGGTAATCATCCCAGACCTTTTCCAGCGACCAGCCCGCGACTTCCAGGGCCCCGGTGTACAGCCGCAGCGAACGCAGGTCGGCATACGCCAGCAGTTCGTTGGGCGAGCTCTGGTCGTTGCCCGGCTCGATGTCCTTGTAGAGATTCCGCACGGCCGCCTCCAACAGGGCGGTCGATTCACTCAGGCTGGGGGGCTCGGGGCGCCGGGTTTCCCGCGGACCATACCCGCTCTGCGCCAGGGCCAACTGCGGCAGCGAAAGCGCGCACACAACCGCGGCCCACCAGGGCCGACAAAATGTCGAACGAAAGCAGGACTGGGTCATCGGGAGCCTTCCATGGATGAAGTGGGCATTCCTGTCCCCCCGATCCACGCTCACGCGCGGGGACCAGCAACGGCCCGGGGGTCTCACTGGGGCATTTTCTCGCAAATTCCCCACAACGCCACAAGACCGAACTGGCCTCACCTCGCCAGCTGACACACATCCAGAAAACCACCCATTTTCTCCCGGGCCCCCATTCCCCAGGGTCCCCCATCCTCAGGCGCCTGGAGGGGGGCGTTTTCCCAGCGGGTCGATCAGCCAGAGCCAGTCATCAAACAGGAACTCCAGCCGGGCGGCAAGAAGCGCGATCCGCCCCATCACCGTAAATGCGAACGACGCCCCGAAGGTGATCATCAGGTACCACACGCCAACCCGGGCGACCCGGCCATAGGCCCCCCGGTGGTCGAGCGAGAAGAAGAAATACGCCAGGCAGGACAGCACCCCACCCAGCATCAGGCCGTTTCGCACCGACGCCCACAGGTCGAACCCCAGCCCATCCGGGTTCCGCACCAGCAAGGGGACAATCGTGTTGCGGATCTGGCTGACAAAATCGGCCTCCAGGAAACTCAGCAGCCGGATTCCCGCGTAGGTACCCACGATAAACGCCAGCGGCCAACGGGCAATCCAGCCCCCCTTGGGCAACAACCGCCACAGCAGCATTCCCCCCAGCACCAACGGCGTCAGTGTCAGCAGGCTGCGTCCCACGTCGGCACCAGTGCCCCACTGCATGCGAGACAGGGGGACGAACAGCTTGGGGACCAGCCCATCCCAGAAACCGGCCACCATGAAATAGGCCGCACTCACCCCCACCATCACCGCTTCGGCAAGGCGGTAGGCGGGATTGTCTTTGTAGAGGAATGAAAAGATCGCCAGCGTCAGCAGGGCGGCCACCCAGACACCGATCGTGCGGGCCGGGCTGATCAGCGCTCCCGGTTCGTTGGGCCGGGCGGCGACCCACTCACCAGCCGCCCCCTCCCCTTCGACAACCGCCGGCTTGACGTACATCCGGGCCATGCCCGGCCCTCCGGGAAGCACCGCCCGCCAGAGTAGAAACAGGCCCGACACCAGGAAAATCAGCCACCAGAGACGACGTTCGCGCGACGATGCGCTCATGACCGGCCTCCCGTCCCGCGCGGGGCGAGAGCCGCCACGTTCCCCAGCACGATCAGCAGGATGATCAACAGGTGGGCCGACAATTGCGGGGCCATGCGCCGCACGGCATCCTGCTTCTGGGGCGTTGCCAGGTGCGGGTACTGCTCCCCCAGTGCCACCTCGTACTCGGCTGCCCCCTTCACCGCCGCCAGGATCCCCAGCAACTGCCGGGGGATGTAGGGATACGCCTGCGGGGCCTGCACGGCGGTCGCCCCCACCGCCAACGGCAGGTTGAGCGGGCTCGCCGCATACTGCACCCACTCTTTCAACCCGGGAAAACCTGCGCTGATCGAGATCAGCAGGTCGAGATCCTGAAGGTTGGTCAGTTCCGCAGTCAGCGGCAGGTCGTCGAGCGGTGTTCCCCCGTCATCGGTGGGAAACTCCGCGCGCAGACTGGTGGCGATCGTCTTGATCACCACCTCCTTGCCGGGTTTGTAACCCAGGTTGACGAAATCTCGCCCCGGCTGAAGGCCAAGAGACGCGTATTCCCCCTGGATGATCCGTGAGATGGCCCGTTCCACCATCGGCTTGCCGTCGGGCCACAGCGTCAACAGCAGCATGCGGTGCCGTTTCTCGCAGCAGTGCCGGACGAGCGCAGCCGCCATCGGGGCGAGCTCACCATCGCTGCTGGGGGAATAGTCAAACGAGATGAGCACCCGCGACCCCTCGGGCAGCTCTTCGATCTTGCGGAAGACGTTGAGTACGAGGGGGGTCGGTTTTTCGGGGACCCGCACCTGCAGCAACTGGGGAAGAGCGACCGCCAGCAGCATGGCCAGGAAGATCCAGCGGCGGTCAATGGTCTGCAGCCAGCGCATGGTTCACCCGTCTCCCGAACCGAGGTAGGAACGGTTGATGCCCAACAGCACCTTGAGCGATGTCGCGGCCACTCCGAGGGCAATGCCAATCATGATGGCCCGCTGACCCGCCGTGTTGACCACCCCCATGATGAGTGTCGTCAGACCGGGAAAGGTGAAGGCCGAATACTCATCGGGAACCCCGCTTGTCAGCACCGCCCCCGCATAGGTGCGCCCGAGCAGCACGATGAAGGCGGTCGCCAGCAGCAGCGAGGCCTCGGTGTTCTTCCAGCGGAACGCGCGAAAGGCGGCCGACGCCACATAGAACGCCAACAGGGCGAAAATCGTCGCCGTGGTCGGGTTGTAGGCGTATTCGTACAGCCACCAGAAGGCGCTTCCCTCGGCCTGGTACGAGCCACCCCACCGGCTTCCCGAGGCGTCGGCGGGAACCCCCACCTTGAACAGCCCCACCCCCAGCGTCACGAGAAAGCTGGCCAGCGTGACGGCGGCGTAGCCCCAGCCCGGCTCGCGCGACGAGATCTTCTGGAGGTTCTGCATCGCAAGGTTGACCCCGCCCAGCACGAAGGCAAACGCGGCCAGCACCTCAAACCACTGCCCGATGGTGTCTTGCCAGCCCTGGGCCGAAGGAACGAAATACGCCGCGATGATCACACTTCCCGCACAGGCGGCGATCAGCCACGGAATGGTGTTGCGCAGCATGTGTCAGCCTCCTCCCAGCAGCCGGCCGGTCAGCCACTGAAGTGCATTGGCCGGGGCCATCCACCCGGGCCAGACCTGGACCGCCGTCGCCAGCAGGCACCCCGCCAGCAACAACCCGACCGCCAGCACCTTGCCGGCGTCCTGCCCCTTCAGGCTTCCCAGTTGCTGCGGCTCGCGTGTGAGATACGCCGACGCGGCGAAGAGTTCTTCTCCCATCAGCGTGTAGTCGCAACCCGCCACGAAAAACGGCAGCTGGGTCGCCTCGGAAGTCCCCGCGATCTGGATCGCCCCGACCGAATTGCCGGTCTCGGCGAAGATCAGCGACTCGGCATAGAACACGCCCGTGTAAAAACAGGCCGCCGGTTTCTCACGCACCATGTAGCCCGTCACGTGCGCCACATAGGCAAACTGCTCGTCCGAGACGTAGTAGATGCGGTCGGGACGGTAGTCGTCGGAGCGGTCGGCCTTGAGATAGGCCCCCCAGACCGCCTCCTGGGCGGCGGTCATGACGAGCGAGCGGGTCGTGGGGACCACGATCTCGGCCTGGTAGTCGGCGGCGGTCTCGGCCACATGCGACAGAATCGCGACCCCCGCCACCGTGGCGATCTCGTTCATGTCTTCGATTCCCGGCACGAACAGGCAGGGCCGCCCCATCTCGGTCGCCCGACCCACCGCCTCCTGCATCGCCCGCAGGGCGGCAATCTCACGCACGTGCAGCGACTTCCCCCGCTTCGCCCGCTCGGTGAACCAGATCACCGCGCCGCAGATCGCCAAGAGAATCACCGCGAATCCCCAGCGGGTGGAATCGAACCATTGCCGTTGTGGTGTGACCGGCCCCGCCAGGGTGATCGCCGCACTCTCCCCCGCCGGACCCACCGCCCGCAGGCGGTAGAGATACGGCTGCCCCGGTTGACACTGCCGGTCGACAAACTGCGAGACCCCATAGGGAAGCTCAAACACCTGCCCCGTTTCGGCCCCGGCGGAAGGCTCCCCCACCGGTTCGCGTTCGAGCCGGTATCCCTTCACCCGGCGGGGCTTCAACTCGGGACGATCATCGGGCGACAGGGTCCAGCGCAGATCAATCGCCCGGCCATTGTCGCCGGGATGATCGGACGCCTGCAGATCGGCCGGTGCGCCCGGCGACGATGATTCGGGAGGCTGCGCCTGCAGCGGCGAAACGACCGCCAACAGCAGCAGCAACGGCAGCAGCCACCCCGCACACCTGTGTACTAAATTCCTGCTCCCCGGCCCTCGCAGTCGAGCGATTCTCATGCTTCGATCAACTCCACATTGGCCCGGGGTACAATCAGTCGCTCTCCCGAGGGGGTCTCGACTTCCAGCACCCGCGCCCGCGAACCCGACGCCAGTACGACCGGTTCCGACGGAAGTTGCGAAATCGTCCCGATGACCCCGAACCACGGATCCCGGATGATCCGCACGGTCGCCCGCAGCGAGAGGGGCTGGGCGGCGGGAGGTTCGGCGGTTGCGTCCCCCCCCTCGCCAGTGCCCCACGGAATCACCACCTCCGGACGCAGCACCCCCGCCCGTATTTGGGTGGCCCCATTGCAGGCCGCAGGGGCTCCCGCCCGGCTCTGCAGCAGTCCCCACGTGCGCGACGCCAGGGCGACATCGCCAAACCCCTCGGTGATGATCACCGTCAACCCCACCTTCTCGGCACCCGTCGTCGCCACCCCCAGATCGTACCCGAGAAAGTCACGCAGGTCCTGATCGTCAATTCCTCCAGTGATCACCGCCGAGACTCCCAGCTCACGGGCGGCCCGCAGCGCATCGGCGGTCACCCGTCCTCCCCCCACGACAATCGCACCCCGGCACTCGGGTGTGAACAGCCCCGCCGTGACGGGCTGATCGGCCGATTGACAGACCGGACGGAGCGGACCAAACGCCTCTCCCCCAATGCCAAAGATCCCCTGCACAAGGGTCGTCTCAGACTCAATCACCGCCCCTTCCTGGGGGACGGTCTCCACCACGGTTCCCGCGAGGTAGGCCTGCACCTGCACGGGGCGGTCGGGGCCCCGCAGCATCACCTGCCCGGTCACCCCCGAGATCACCTCGATCGTGCCATCGATGGGACTGGCAAATGACCGGCGGAACCAGCCGAACAACCCGGCCGATTCGGCGAGCTGTTCCCCGGCACGAACCGTCGAACCAATCGCCCGGCCAGCCATCACTGACGGAACCTCTCCGGGCGGTATCGCCAGTTGCTGCGCGAGGTTGACCGGAACGATCACCCCCGGCAAGCGGGTCTGGGCGACCGGGTCACGCGGCTGCACCTGGTCGCCCACACGCACCAGAACCTCGCCGGAAATGGGGAGCAGGCGACGGCACCGGTGCCGACACCGCTCGACCACTTTCAAACCGGGGGCGTAGGCCTTCATGGTGACGCCTGGAGACATCGGCCGGAAGCCTCCCCGGAACTCCCGGGGAGAGCACAGCAGCAGAGAGCCCGCAGGTCACTTCCCGCGGGCGGTGTCGACGAACACGATGATCGAGGGATTCCCCACCCCGACAAACTGCCCGGTGAACTTCAACAAACCCGTCTCACGGTTCACCTCGAACACCGCCAGGTTGTCGGCCCGCTGGTTGCAGCAGTAGAGGTACCGACCGGTGGGATCGAAATTGAAACTGCGGGGGTAGTTGCCCCGGGTCCATTCATCGGCGACATGCTTCAACTCGCCGGTGGGCCCGATCGCGAAGATGCCGATGCTGTCGTGCAGGCGGTTGCCGGCATAGAGGAACTTCCCATCCCCCGACACCAGCACCTCCGAACAAAAATTGCTTCCCTCGTAACCGGGGGGCAGGGTCGAGATGGTCTGCCGTTCGGTCAGCCGGCCAGACTTTTCGTCCCAATCGAACAACACCAGGGTCGAGCCTTCTTCCTGGATCGAATAGAACCAGCGGTGGTTGGGATGGAAGGCAAAGTGCCGGGGGCCATCTCCCGGGGGAAGCGAGACCCCGGAGGGATCGTTCGCGGCGAGCTTGCCGGTCACCGCATCAAACTTCCAGACATCAATGCGGTCGAGCCCAAGATCGACATGCAACACAAACTTGCCGGTCGGGTCGGCCTCGATCATGTGGGCGTGGGTGCGGTCGTGCCCGCTGAAGGCGAAGCTGCCTGGAGGAGCGTGCTTCGCCCGGGTGGGACCGATCTTTCCCTCATCGACACGTACGTCGGTCGCTTCACCCAGCTGGCCATCAGGCAGGATCGGCAGTACGGCGATCGAACCGCCGAAGTAGTTGGCGACCAGCAGGTGCTTCCCGGCCGGATGCAGGCTGACATACGTGGGCCCGGCTCCCCCGGCCTTGACCGTGTTGAGCAGTTCGAGTGCCCCGGTCTGCCGATTGATGGCGAAGGCACTCACCGAGCCTTCGGCCTTGTCCCCCACCCGGTCGGTCTCGTTGGCCGAGTACAGCCGGGTTCCAGCCGCATTGACGGCCAGGCAGCTGGGGCTGGTCCCCGAGCGGTACTCGCCGGCGGGGGTCAGCCGACCGGTCTGCCGATCGACGCGAAAGATATGGATGCCCCGGCCATTCCCGGGGGGCAGATCGACCTGCGTGGGGAGCACATCCTGCAGGGGAGAGCTGAAGGTGCCGACGTAGGCCCACAGCGGTGCACTGGGGTCGGCGGCCGTCGCGGCGTCGCCCCAGGCCAGGACGGCCCCCAGGGCCAGCGACTGCTGCAGGAACTGGCGCCGCAAGGGGCGCTCGGGCTGGGAAGGCGAGACCGGCGTGGGCTGGGTCATGGCGGCTGAGGCCCCTCTGAAAGTAGATCCCTGTGACACGACACAGGGGCGAGTGGAACGGGCAAACATCGGCAGGGCCGCGGTGGCCCCCCGGCCTGCCTCCACAGTCTACTCTCGGGTCAGCACAAAGCGAACCCGGCCGGGGTCTTGCGTGTCGTCGAAGCGCTCGAGAGTCACGGGCTCGGCAAAGTGCCGGATGCTGCCGCGGATCAGCCCCTCGGCCAGGTCGCCCAATCGCAGGGGAGAGGCGTAGACCACTTCCAGCCGCTTCTCATCCAGACGGCAGCACGCCAGCCCGGGGAATTCGAGTTGGGGGACCAGGTCGTCAAGTTCCGGGCAGAACCCGGTTTCAATCGCCTCGAGGTACTGGAACAGGGTCTTGCACCGCTGTTGACGCAACGGAAGGTTGACCAGCGTCTGGAACATCACCTCGCCATAGTCGATCAAGACGGATGACCGGGAAGTTCCGGTCTGTTGTTCCAGTCGATCCAGCAATTGCGAGAATTGTTCGGGACTGACGTAGTCCCAGGCCGACAGTCGCCCCGTGTCTGTGAGAGGACGATCCCCAAACACCCCCTGAATCACCTCGACCCCAAAACGCCGCGATGTGTAGTCGCGGAATCCCTTCACGATGAAACCCTGCATCCCCCCACACGATCTGGCCCCCGAGTCGGGCCGTCAACCACGCCTACAAACCATTGGAGGGCTCACCCTGCCCCTCCCTGAGACCTGATTATCGCCACCTTGCCTCCAGGTTCAAGTTTGATTCCGGCAAGAACGGCAATTCTCTTTGTTTTCAGCACACTCCACAGAACCGCATGTCTGAGGCAATCCCGCGACAGGTTCCCACGCCACTGCGGGATCGTCAGCCCCACCTCATGAGGGCCGACTTTTTCACCAGGAATCGTTCGCGGATCCCTTCCGGAACGAGCGTTGTGCACTTCCTACACACGCGTCAACAGAAACCGGACTCGTTTCGGGTCCTGGGGGTCGTTGAAGCGTTCGATCGACACTGGTTCGTCGAAATGGTTCACGCTCGCGCGAAGCAGCCCCTCGGCCAGGTCACCGAGTTCCCGGCGTGAGCTGTAGACGAATTCCAGGGTGTTGTCATCGAGCCGCCGACACCCTAAACCGGGAAACTCCAGGTGCGGAAACAACGCATCCAGCTCGGCACAGAGCCCCCCCTCGATCGACTCCAGGTAGGCGAACAGATCTTCGCAGGGGGGATGCAGCAGGGGGAGGTTGACCAGCGTTCGAAACATGAACCGGCCGTAATCAACCAGGAGTTCGGCACGGGACACGCCGGTTTCGCGGGCCAGGATATCAGCCAGAATCGAGAGTTCTTCCGGATGGATGTACTTCCACCCGCTGAACCGCTCCCGCGAATCGAGAGGACTGTTGGCCAGGAGCCGTTCGGCCACCGTCACGCCAAACCGCTCACTGGCGTAATCCACAAACTCCTTCACCAGGAAACTCTGCATCGTGCGCAACCTCTCCCCAACTCGTCCAAAAACGCTGACGAGCACTCCGCAGGGGAAATTCACCCAATCTCCCCACACAAACCCAAATAGTTCCTGCCCAAAAACCCAATGTCAAGTTTTTTCACCCCCCCGCGTTGCTTCTCCCACAACTGCGGGACAATCTCTCAGTCTGCAGTTCGTATCAACAGGAATTGGACCCGCTCCAAATTGTCGGGGTTATTTATTCGCTGGAGGCTCACCTCTTCGCCGAAGTGGTTGATACTGGCCCGGATCAACCCTTCAGCCAGATCCCCCAGTCGCCGCGGCGAGGTATACACCACCTCCAACGTCCGCTTGTCGATACGGCTGCAGGCCAGCCCCGGCAATTCTACATCCGGGAACAAATCCTCCAGCTCGGTGTAAAAACCAGATTCGACCGATTCCAGAAACTCGAAGAGCGTCCGGCACACCGGCTGCATCAACGGCATGTTGATGACCGTCCGGAACATGACCGCGCCGAAACCCAACAGCAGATCTCTCTGGGAGACGCCCGTCTGCTGCGAAAACCCCTCCAGCAACTGGGTCAATTCTCCGGGCGGCACGTACTTCCAGCAGGCGAACCGGCAGTTCGACTCCAGCGAAACCCCGGAGAGCACCCGCTCGACGACCTGGGGACCAAACCGGTGCCCGGAGTACCCGAGGAATTCCTTCAGGACAAATCCCTGCATGATGACATTGATCCTGACCCCGGGAGTCCCTCTGGAGGCGTCATTGGCCCAACACTCCGAGGCGGGGTCATGACCCTCGGTGAAAGGAACACTCTTCTAGGGTTGTCCTTGACGCCCCGTCAAGCTTTTTTGAACGTCTTTCATAGATTCGGCCAATCCATTCACCCATTTGGAACGACGTTTGTCCGAGGCTGGGAAAAAAATTGCTGGTCCATTTGCGATTGCCATGGATGATCTTCGCAATTGATACTGACGCTCATGGGGAAGACACTTGCCGAATACGCCGACTGGCTCGCCGGGCGGGACCTCATCTGGCCGGCCCCGCCGACCCCCGTCCCCGCCCGGGCGACTCCGTTCCTGAAACCCCTGCCTGGGGTGCGGGTGGTTCTCTGGAATATCTACGGCACCCTGCTGAACATCGCCGATGGCGAACTGCTGCACCTGGTCGACGACCCGCTTCGCATGGAGGTCGCCCTCGACAAGACGGTGCAGGAGTTCAACATGTGGAACAGCATGTACCGCAAGCCGGGCGCCCCCTGGGAACTCATGTTCCAGCAGTACCAGCCCCTGATCGCCGAACTCCGACTGACCGGCAAAGTCCGCCGGGGGGAGACTGCCGAGGTCGATTCGGCCCACGTCTGGAAGGTTCTCGTCGAACGGCTGCTGCAGAAGAAGTACACCTGGGATCAAGTGCTCTACGGTGAACTTGACGACTATTGCCAGAAGATCGCCTGGTTCTTTCATTCGGCGCTGCAGGGGTGTGGCCCAGCCGACGGGGCCCGCGAAGCCGTGGCGGGGCTCGAACAAAAGCATCTCATCCAGGGGCTGGTGGGGGCCGGGCAATGCTTTACCCTCACCCAGGTCCGCCGGTTGCTCGAAGAGGGGCAGGGACTGCAGCGGCGGCCTCTTCCCCTGGCACCCGGGTGTGTCTCGCTGTCGTTCGAACTCGGAGCAGCCCCCCCCACCGAACGGTTGTTCGCTCCCGTGCTCGAAACGCTGCAGGGGCTGGGCCTGGAACCTGGCGAAGTGCTGTACGTCTCAACCCGGCTTGTGGCCGATCTGGCCCCGGCCAAGCGTCTGGGACTGCGCACCGCCCTGTTGGCCAGCGACAAGACCAGCCTGCGGGCAACTGGCTCGCAGGTGCGCGATCCGGAACTGCAACCCGACCGAATCTTGACCGCCCTGAACCAGATTCTTCAAATAACGGGCGACCGTTGAACCGGCTCCCTGGCGGAGCCGGCGTCGGTTTCGGTCACTGCAACCGGTTTTTCGCCGGTGGTCACTCCGCGCACGGCCACCTTCTGCGTTCCCCGCGCTCCCGTCCAACATGCCGCCCCCAGTTCTGCTCGACTACTCGCAGATTGATTTCAGCCGCCCGATTTACGACATCGAGGCGATCCGCCGGGTCAACCCCCAGCGGAACCAGATGGAACACCTGACGGCCGTGGTCTGGGAAGACACCACCAACCACGCGGTCATCGGGTACAAAGACATCACCGAGAACGAGTTCTGGGTCCCCGGGCATATGCCCGGCTTTCCCCTGATGCCTGGCGTCATCATGTGCGAGGCGGCCGCCCAGCTGGCCGGTTTTTACGCCCAGAAGCACAAGCTGCTGGGGGGTGACTTCGTCGGGTTCGGCGGGATGGATGACATCCGGTTCCGCGGCCCGGTCTTCCCCAATTGCCGGCTCATACTGTTGGCAAAGATGAAGGAACTCAAGCCCCGCCGGCTCGCGACCTTCGATTTCCAGGGGATTGTCAACGACAAGATCATCTTCACCGGAAGCATGATCGGGGTGCCGATTTCCCGCAGCCAGAACCCCCCGTCGACCTGAGCCCGGCCCCCATCCGATGACACTTCCCAAGCCGGGATTTGTTCCCACGATCCGTCCGCTGATCGAGGCCGAGGCCCCCGCGATTCCCGAGGTGCAGGAGGGGGTCGCGCGGTCGGTGGCCCGGCATCGCATGTTCCAGCCGGCCAGCGACGGTGCCGACCTGCGCCCCTGGTTCCAGACCCTTGCCGACCTTCCCGCCCCGCCGTTGTCGTGGTCGGGCCTGTTCGGCAACGACCGGCCGGTCGAACTGGAGATCGGGTCGGGCCGGGGGCTGTTCCTGTTCACCTCGGGAATGAACCAGCCCGACCGCAACTTCGTGGGCATCGAGTGCGATTTCAAGGAAGGGCTGCGGGCGGCCGAGCGGTTCAAAAAACGGCGGATGCCCAACGTGCGGATGCTGGGGGCCGACGCCCGCCTCGTTCTGGCCGAGTACATCGTCCCCGGTTCGGTCTCCGCCCTGCACGTGTACTTTCCCGACCCGTGGTGGAAGCGCAAGCATCACAAGCGCCGGCTCTTCACCCGCGCGTTCCTCGACCAGTGCGCCCGCGTGCTGCAACCGGGGGGCCTGTTCCACTCGTGGACCGACGTGGCCGAGTACTTCACGATGCAGGTGGAACTGTTCGGCCAGCACCCCGCCTACGAACGGCTCCCCGATCCCCCCGAAAAAGACCCGCAGCACGATCTCGACTACCGCACCAGCTTCGAACGCAAAAAACGCCGGGCGGGACTGAAGATCAACCGCGGACTCTGGCGGCGGAAAGCCTAGCCAGGCCCCCGCGTGGTGAGAGACCTCCAGGTCGGTCCGTTGCAACACCATGGCGACGTGGCAGCCCGCCAGGTTCAATGCAATTGCACGTCCCCCATTGGCACGCCGGGTCAATTGGCAATCAGGAACCCCTCTGATTGCAATACCCGCGTGGCCAAACACCATCGGGCCGCCCCCCCACAATCCCCCCATGGGCTTTCTGCCATCGCCTGGGGTTGCCAATGCGCAGCGGCAGCCACCCCAGGTGACCGAGCCCCCAACATCGACGCAACCAGGAAGGTGCTGTCGACTGGGCGCTCGTCTGGAACGCGGCTCGATCGCAATCACCACGTGACGATCGGCAACAAACAAAGAGAGGCTGGACCAGCGCAGGAAATGACCACAGCCCGCAGGAAACTTGCGATCCCTGCGGGCTGTGTCGGCTTTGATCCCCAGGTGAAGATTTCACCAGGGAGGAATCAAGACCCGATGACCGGAGCTGTGACAACCAATCCCGGGAACGCGAGGCACGCCTAGCCAACGGCCAGGCAATCGGTCGTCTGCAACAGCGACCAGCCCGACTTCCAGGCTTTCGCCGTCGTGTCGTAAATCCAGTTGTTGGAGTACCGCAGGGTGCTGCCCGACAGCACGGTGAAGGCGACATTCATCGCCCTGTTGTCGGTCGTGCTGGTGAGCACGTCAAACCGCAGCGAGACATTCCCTTCCAGCGAGGTGAAGACATTGCCAACCTGCCGCTGGATGTTCGCCTTCGCGTAGACCGTGCTGACCTTGCTGGTTCCCGTGGTGACAGCCGTCATTGAGGTCAATGAGTTCGACTTGATCCAGACCACCGAACCATCAGACTGCGGCAACCGCAGCAGGATCTGCCCCTGCAGGTTCGTCAACGCCTTGTTGAAGGTGATCCCGGCGGTGAACGAGGCGTTGCCCGCCTGGCTCGCCCCATAGGTCCCCACGGTGTTGTTCCTGGTAATGGTCCCGCCACCGCGAATGGTATTCACAGCACTCGGTTGCGTGACCGTCAGGTTGACCGTCTTGGTCGCCGTCGGCTGATCCACGTTGGTGTAGTTGCCATTGATCTCGGTCCGAATGGTGTATCCCTCGGCCCCGTACTTGCCGGTGCTGAGGGTCACGACCGTGGCTGCGGTTCCCGTCGAGGGGGTGTTGGCGATGGGGGACACCTTGACGTTGGCCGCCAGCAGCTTCTCGACTCCGGACGAGTCGGTGCCGAAAAAGCTGACAGTGGCACCGGTCAAGGCCAGGGTGCCATCGGGATCCTGGACACTGGCGGCCAATGTCACCTGGGTGGTGGTGGCACTGCTGCCGGAAGTCACCCAAACGGTGCTGCCAATCCAGCCCATCACCGAATCACGCGGGGTGATCTTTGCCTGGGCGAGACCGACCGATGCCAGCGTGTAGTTGCCCGCGTCGGTACCGGTCAAGATGGCACCAGTCAGTGTCACGGGCTTGGTCACAACGGTCGGATAGGGGTTGTAGGCCACATTCGGCGTGTCGAAGGCTGCCGTATCTCCCGACAGCGTGACATTATCACCGTCAACGGCCCCATTCAGGGAGCGGCCTGTGACCGTGGCAGCGGTCGTGGTATCGAACACCTTGTCGCCGGCGGTAAACGAACCGGTGATTGACCTCGTGGTGATGCTGGCGGTGGCGGTTCCCACCGAAGCCAGGGTGTAGTTGCCGGCGTCGGCTCCAGAGAGGACCGCACCGGACAGGGTGACGGTCTTGCCAGTGCCAACGTTCTTGGTGTCGAACGTGGCGGTGCCACCGGTCAGCAACGCCACGTCACCAGACTCCACGCCATTCACCGTCCGGCTGGCAACCGAGGCGCTGGTGCTGGCGTCGTAAGTCTTGCCATTGGCGGTGAACAAACCGGTAATCGACTTGGGGGTGATTTCGGCCGTGGTGGTTGCCACCGAGGCCAGGATGTAATTGCCCGCATCGGCTCCCGAGAGTACCGCCCCAGAGAGGATGACGGTCTTGGAACCGACGGTCTTGCTGTCAAACGTGGCGGTGCCACCAGTCAGCGAGACATCGTCCCCTGTTTCCACATCGTTCGCCGTCCGGACGGTGACCGTCGCGGCGATGGTGGCGTTGTAGGTCTTGTCACTGGCATTGAACGAACCGGTAATCACCTTCCTGGCGATCGAGTTTGAAACGGTTCCTGAGTCGTCGTTGTAGTTGCCGGTGACGTCGGTAAAGGTCCACGTGCTGGTCGCGGTCCCGGCATTCGTTTGAGTGGTGGCACTCAGGTCCAGTCCCGCCAGACTCTCACCGCTGACACCCATCGCGGTTCCGGTCGACGTATGGGAAGTGCGATCGTAGGTCACCGAGTACGGTGTCACCGAAATCACGGCATTCGCCTTGGTGATTGTCAGTGTCGCCATGCCGTAGGCAGGCTCGTAGTTCGAATCCATGACAGACGCATAGGCCATCATCCCGCTGTCCATCACGTTGGTGCCGATGAACGAGTTGGAGGCGAGTTCGACCCCACCGACACCCGTGATGGTCACACTCGCGGTGTGGGAGTTGCCATCATAGACACCATAGTAATCGACAACGTTGACGGTGGCCGTAGCCGGGGTGATTGTCAGTGTCGCCATGCCGTAGGCAGGCTCGTAGTTCGAATCCATGACAGACGCATAGGCCATCATCCCGCTGTCCATCACGTTGGTGCCGATGAACG